>Ga0209347_1001780_pt1 | contig 32095 bp, 25 predicted proteins | sample AutmiccommuBRH23_FD_187382 | JGI IMG/M metagenome (GOLD analysis project Ga0209347, IMG submission 187382) | Deep subsurface microbial communities from Mt. Terri, Switzerland - Autotrophic microbial communities BRH/23 (SPAdes) (version 2) | ecosystem: Environmental > Aquatic > Deep subsurface >...
ATCTCTGATAGAACATGTGCTCATGGCGGGTGCTCACCTGCTCATAGCGGTAGCACTTGCCAGGCAGGATCACCCGGAACGGCTCGGGATGATATTTGCGCATGGCGTGTATCTGCCCCGGCGAGGTATGGGTGCGCATCAGCAGCCCCGGCTCGGTGGTGTAGAACGTGCTCCACATATCCCGCGCCGGATGATCTGGCGGCAGGTTGAGCATCTGGAAGTTGGTGACGTCGTCCTCCACCTCACGACTCCGAAAAACCTGAAAGCCCAGCCGGGCGAAAATGGCATAGATTTCGCGCAGGGTTTGCGTGCTGATATGCAGATACCCCAGCGACGGCGGGCGACCGGGAAGGCGCACGTCCATCGCGCCCTGGGCCAGTTCCTCGGCCAGCGCGGCCCGGTGTACAGCCTCCTGACGCTGCTCAAAAGCCGCTTCCAGGGCACTCTTGACCTGGTTGGCCAGGTTGCCAGCCTGGGGGCGCTCTTCGGCGGGCAGCTTGCCGACCCCCCGCAGCAACATAGTGAGCGCGCCCTTTTTCCCAAAGTACGCCAGCCGCCAGGCGTCCAGGGACTCGACATCCGTGATGGATTCCAATTCGTTTTTCGCTTGTGTTTCCAGTTGGTACAGCTCTTCAAGCATCAGGGATTCCTCCTTTATCCGATCCGGCGACCTGCACGGGCGCTGGGGCAACCATTGCGAGCCGGGCGGCCTCGTGCCCATGCGTCCGTTTCCAAGGCACAAAAAAGACTGCAATTCGCCAGGGACGAAGTTGCAGTCGTTCACTCCGCGGTACCACCCCAATTGGTTCCCAGGGGAACCCACCTCTTCATCGGCGGCCCGACTCGCGCTTGGAGCGGGATTACCGACTGCTCGTTAACGGCGAGCTACCGGAGCGGCCTACGCATCGCGACATGGCATGTAGCATGTCGGACTTCAGTCGTCGGCTCCAGAGTGAACTTGAGCGGGGTTACTCCCAAGAGGACTCGCAGTCGATGATCCTCTCTCCCTGAGGGCGTTCAGTCCGCCTACTCTCTCTTTCACAGCCTTTACGGGTTGCACTCTATTCTATTGTTATCCAGTATACGAACATCCGCAGCAAATGTCAAGTGGTTAATAGATGGGGCCAAGCCGCACCAGGGCAAACTCGGCGTGATCCAATTGCTCGGCGGCTGTGGGCACACCATCGGCCACCCGCAGGCAGAATCCATAGATGCGTTCCCCCACCTGCGCGATAGTCTCTCGCCCCGCAACGATCGGGCTGGCGTCGATGTCCATATCCTCTTGCATGTTGGCATAGGTCTGGGCATTGCCAGTCACTTTTATTACCGGCGCGATGGGGTTACCCATCGGGTTGCCCCGGCCAGTGGTAAAGACGACAATCTGGCTCCCCGCCGCTACCATCGCCGAGACAGAGGCCAGGTCATTGCCCGGCGTATCCATGAACGACAGGCCGGGCCGGGTGGGAGGCTCCCCATAGGCCAGCACATCCACCAGAGGGGTCGTACCGCCCTTCAAGATGTCCCCCAGGGCCTTTTCTTCCACGGTGGAAATACCGCCAAGGACATTGCCCGGCGTGGGCTGCTTGCCCATCAGGTCTTCGCCGGTGGCCTTTAAGAAGACTTCGACGTCGCGCATGGTTTCCATCAGGCGTTGGGCTACTTCCGGGGTAGTTGCCCGGCGGGCCAGGATATGCTCAGCCCCGAATAACTCGCTGGTCTCGGACAGGATCACCTTCCCGCCCTGCGCGACGATCAAGTCGCTAAAAGCTCCCAGGGCAGGGTTAGAGGCCATGCCCGATGTGGCATCCGAGCCGCCGCACTCCAGGCCGATGGTCAATTCAGAGACGGGGCAAGGCTCCCGCTGCCATCCCTCGGCTTGCTGGAGCATCTGGCGGGCCAGAGCGACCCCTTTTTCCACCGTCCGGCGAGTGCCACCCAGTTGTTGGATGACCAATAGCTCGGTGGGGGCAGGCCCCTGGGCGATTTCCTCGGCCAGCGTACTCGCGTTGAGGGTCTCGCATCCCAGGCTAATCACCAGACTGCCGATGACGTTAGGGTGTCTGCCATAGCGGGCGAGCAGGCGGGTCGCGGCGCGCACATCCGCCTCGGTCTGGCTGCATCCGCCGTCATAGCTGACCAGCATCGCCCCGTCGACCTGTGAGGCAATCATGGACGCAGCGTGCAGGGCGCAGCCGCAGGAAGAGATCACTGCTACCAGGTTACGCACGCCCACCCGGCCATCCTGTCGCCGGTAGCCTTGAAAAGTGTTCTGCGTTGGGTTCATCGTTTGGCCGCTCCTCGCACGCTACGGAGATTGTGCACATGGACGTGCTCGCCCGGTTGAATGTCTGTGGTGGCAAGCCCGATGGACTCGCCATATTTGATGACCGTCGCCCCGTTGGCGATGGGGGTCAGGGCCACCTTGTGTCCGAAGGGAATGGCTTCCTGGGCGATGATGGGGGGCTGTGGGGTGCCCTCGGCCATTTCCAGGGCATCGCCTGGGGCCAGGTCGCGCAGGGCGACGGCAACATTATCTTGCGGATGGATTTTGAGCGCGTTGGTCATACTGGGCAGCTTCCTCGCAATTCTGAGCGTGTGCAATGTGGCCCCTCTTATAGCACGCCCGATGCCTCGTGTCAAACAGAGTATAACGCCAAACGAGCGAACGTTTTGCCCTCGTTTCGCTCGTTTGGCCGCATCGTCAGGTAGGGCGTGGTGTTTACTAGGGTACATCCCGAGTGCGCTATAGTCACCCAACCTTGCTGCGGGTAATGACAGGCGGAGCTAGCAGAAGCAGGGGGGAAGTATCTACCTTAGATCGATTTTGGATGCTACCACTCCGCTTTAGAGGGTATACAGAGTCTATCACAGAAAAGCTTGGAATATCCCTGTATCGCTCTTTTCTTTTTGGGAATTATGTGATATAATGCACACACTGGTGTCTTGAAAAATGGGGGGTCCAACTCGGGGGAAGGCACCAGAGCGACATGAGCGGCACCTGTCCGTGGGGTAGCAGACGTGCCCTCGCCAATCCAGTCAGCAACTCACCAGGGGGGTTCACGTGCTGAGATATGACAGCGAGGCGTTAGCGCATCAACTGCAACGGACGATCGAACAGGTCAAGGAAGTCACATCGGCTCGCGTTATCCTCGATGACGAGGGTGCCATTTCGGAGATTCATCTGGTTGGCTCGGCTGGCCGCAAAGCAAAGCAAATCGTACGGGATATCGAATCCCTGTTGTACGCGCGCTTTGGTATGCGGATAGACTACCGCAAGATCAGTCTGGTACAGCTCGACGCCCCGCACGTGTCTTCGGTGCCTAGCCGCCTGATTTTCGTGTCCGCTGCGGCCTATCCTCAGGCCGGAGATTACGTCCGTGTAGTTCTTCAGAGCGATGGTCAGACCTACGAGGGCATCGCTACTGTGTTCAACGAGATCCATCAGGATGCCGAGGCTAACGCCACAGCGCAGGCCACGATTGGGGCTGTGCAGCAGGCCATCGGCGAGATGGCGCGCCTGGCAGTCCAAGAAGCCAAGCATGTGTCGGCGGATGGTCAAAACGTCTCGCTGGTAGTCATCCGCGCGCTGACTTCCCAGGGTGAAGAATGCCTGACGGGAACCTGTCTGGTACGCGACCAACCCCTGGATGCTGTAGCCAAAGCCACGCTAGATGCGATCAACCGCCGGTTGCCCGTGTGGTTCAGGGTCAACAGTGGTAACGGGACTACTTTGGCGATGAATGGTAGGGTAAGCGGAGATTCCGCGAGTTGATTAAAGGAGGGTGTTACCGAGGGGGCCCAGTCACGGCCTTGTGCCGAAGCGAAGCGAAGGGGAATCCAGAACGCCTATACAAGGCGTTCGCCACGACATCGAAATATATAAGGAGGATTTCCCAATGAAATGGCACGTCAAAGCCTTGTACTACAAGGCACTGTACATCGTCGTCGTAGTTGCCAGCCTCGTCGCGGCCGCAGCCGCTGACTACAAGTGGCGCTAATCGCGAGAGGTTGATGACAGGCTGAGCTCGTAATGCTGGGGCAACCCTAGAACGAGCCTTCCTGTAATATGCACCATCGTTTACATCCGCACTCTTTAGGACTGGGCTCCTTCGGTTCGCCAGGTCTACGCCTGGATATATCTCTGTAGGCAATGGATTTGGGAAGTACGAGCAATCAACTCGTACTTCCCATTTTTCTGTCCAGGCAGTACCTTCTGGAGATGCAGTCCGTCTAGATGTTTAGATGAATTATTTGTCAGAATTGAGGCAAGGCTATTCATCTAGCCTTCATCTATCACCTGTAATCTAGAGGTGGGGGAATCCATTGGGATTGATCGGTTGCAGGCGAATCGCGAGCCAAAGGGTTCGCCGGGCTGAACCCACTTCCCCGTGTAGCTGGTAACCGACCAGCGCGGGTCATCGCAGCCAAACGCTCGAGCGAACGATGAGATCACTGCCTCCAAAGGTCCAATTCTATATTTATTGTCTGATCCTGTTAGCCATCCTCCTATCCGTATGGAGTATGTCTTCTGTTGACCTGGATCTGACTTTTGCCCTGTCTCTGATCGTATTCACCTTTGCCATCTTTGTGGCTGATCTATACCCCATCGGCCTGCCATTTGAGGACAACGCCGAAGTCACGGTTTCCGGCGCGCTCAAGGCCGCCGCCGCCATCCTCTTTGGGCCGGGCTTTACCATTCTGGTCACTTTGTTGGGCACGTTGATGGCGGAAATGGCTCTGCGTCGCAGTTGGTACAAGGCCGCGTTTAATGCCAGCGAAATGGCCATCACCTCGGCGGCCATCAGCCTGACCTACAACGTCCTCAGCGACAAGTCGGGCAGCCCTTTCCATTCTGTGCAAAACGGGGTCGCCGTCTTGGGCATGGTGGTGGCGTTTCTGGTGATCAACGTGGGACTGGTCTCTATCATCGTCTCCTTGACGACAGGAGCCGACTTTTGGCATATCTGGAAGACCAACCTTCACGATCAAGTTTGGAATAACGTTACCCTGATCCCCCTGGGAGCCGTCACGGCTGCTTTATGGCAACTCCGCCCCTGGGCAGTATTTGTGCTGGTGCTTCCTATGGTCATCGTTCGGCAGTCCTTCAGCCACCTGGCCGACCTGCAGAGACAAACGCGCCAGGCACTGGTGAGCATGGCCGACGCAATTGACCAACGGGACCCCAGCACCTACCAACACTCCCGCCGGGTAGCCCTGGTTGCCGAAGCGATTGCCAACCAACTGAACTTGCCCTATGAGGAGATCCGGGTGCTGCGCACAGCCGCCCGTCTGCACGACCTGGGCAAGATCGGCATGAGCAACACGCTGCTCTACAAGCCGGGCCGGTTCACTGATGAGGAATTGGTCGAGTTTCGCAAGCACCCGGTCATCGGGGCAGAATTGGTACGGAGCTTTCACTCTTTTGCCGATGGACAAAGCCTGATCTTGCACCACCACGAGCGATACGATGGCAGGGGCTATCCGCAGGGGGTCGCCGGGGAAAACATCCCCCTGGGAAGCCGCATCCTGAACGTGGCCGATTCGGTCGACGCCATGACCTCGCGACGTACCTATAACACCAAGGTCACCTTGCGGGACGCGGTGGAAGAAGTGCTCAGGAACAATGGCACGCAATTTGACCCGTTGGTCGTAGATGCCTTCTTGGAGATCATTCGCCATCCCAAGACAGAGCTTCCCTGGCCGAACGAAGAACTGGCAGAATCTCGTCAGTACCTCGACCAGGCTACCTCAACTGCGCCATCAGGTGTAATGATATAGCCCGAAGGGGTGAATCTAGCTGTGATCCTACTTTTGCTCGTGCTGGTCGCCTTGTGCGTTTCGTTGCTGTGCGGGGGGCAACTCAAATCTCTGGGTCAGGTCCGCGTGCGGTGTTCCTACCTGATCCTGGTTGCGCTGGGCATCCAGATTGTCGCCTTTTCCTCCTGGTGGGCGGCGCTGCCCCTATGGCCGTGGCTGACGCCGCTGTTGTACGCGCTGTCGTTGGGCCTGCTGATCCTGACCGTCTGGCTGAATCGGTCCATCCCCGGCTTCCCGGTGTTGGGCGTTGGCCTGTTGCTGAACACTGTCGTGATCCTGGCGAATGGCGGTCACATGCCCGCCTCGTTGCAGGCCCTCCAGGGGGCGGGTATCGCCACTTCTCAGGCAGCCTTCGAGGCCGGGCGCACGGCCAACTCCTCGGTGATGAGCAACTTTACCCCGCTCTGGTTCCTGGGTGACATCTTTTGGGTGCCGCAATCCCTGCCACTGGCTAACGTCTTTAGCATCGGGGATGTGTTCATCGCCCTGGGCGCTATCTGGTTCATCGTGGCCCATACGCGCCCGATACCCGATGCGGCCCTTCCCGCGCCAGGCGACAGGGCTGAACCCTCGAAGTAATCCCCTTACCCCTACGTTCCGTCCCTCTGCTTGTGATGCCTGAATAATTACGATCAAGTTACTCTTGTTTAAATTTGCCTCCAGGCGCTCCTCAACGTATAATTAGTACACTATGCATGAATTATCTGTAACGGAGAACATTCTCGAAATCGTAACGCGGCACGCGCAGCAGGCCGACGCCAAGCGGGTGGTGCGGATTCATCTGGTCATTGGCGAGCTGTCTAGCCTGGTAGATGACTGTGTCCAGTTCTATTTTGACTATCTGGCGCGAGACACCATTGCCGCCGAGGCCCAGCTCGTGTTCGAGCGCGTGTCGATCACGTTGCGCTGCCCGCATTGCGCACACACCTGGCAGCCGGACTCGGCCGACTGGACCTGTCCAGCCTGTGGCAAGGCGCAGGCGACTATCCAGGCCGGGCGAGAGTTCTACGTGGATAGTATCGAAGTGGAGTAAGCACCGATGAGTCCTGATCGCATTCCGGTTATCGAGCGTATCATGGGGGCCAATGATGAGCTGGCTCTTCAGAATCGTCGCATGCTGGACGCGCACCATGTCCACGCCATCAATATCATGGCCTCGCCCGGCGCGGGGAAAACGACCCTGATCCTGAGCACGGCCAAGGCCCTCCAGGGCCGCCAGCGCCTCGCCGTCGTGGAAGGGGACGTGGCATCTAGCGTGGATGCGGACAAGGTCCGCGCCATCGGCGTGCCTGCCGTGCAGATCAACACGGGCGGCGGCTGCCACCTCGACGCAAACCAGTTGCGCGAGGCCCTGGAGCAGCTCAACCTGGACGAGGTGGATCTGCTGTTCATCGAGAACGTGGGCAATCTGATCTGCCCCGTGGGTTTCGCCCTGGGCGAGCATACGCGGGTGGCTATCGCCAGCGTGCCCGAAGGGGACGACAAGCCGCACAAGTACCCCGGCATCTATTCGGCGGTGGATGCGCTGGTGGTGACCAAGGTGGATCTGCTGCCCTGGATTGATTTCGACATGGCCGAGTTCCAGCGGTTGGTGCGCAGCCTCAACCCCGACATCCGCATTTTCCAGGTATCGTGCGTGACCGGCGAGGGCATGGCCGAGTGGGTGAATTGGCTGCTCACATTGACACAAGCCCCATGACCGCCATCCTCCAGGCTCAGCATATCGCCGTGCGGGGCGTCGTCCAGGGGGTGGGCTTTCGCCCCTTTATCTACCGCCTGGCGCAGGAAAACGCACTGGCTGGATGGGTGCGGAACACCTCGTGGGGCGTGGAAATCGAAATCGAGGGGACGCCAGAGGCGCTGACCCGCTTTGCGATGGACCTACGGGCAGAGACCCCGCCGTTGGCCCATATCGAGTCGGTGGCCATCGAGGAGACCCCCGTCAACGGGCATCCGCGGTTCGAGATTTTGCACAGCGAGCCACAGGCCGGGGTCTATCAGTTGGTCTCCCCGGATATGGCGACCTGCCCCGATTGCCTGCGGGAAATCCTGGACCCCGACGACCGGCGCTATCGGTATCCCTTTACCAACTGCACCAACTGCGGCCCGCGATTTACCATCATCGCCGATGTGCCCTACGACAGGCCGCAGACGACCATGCGGTCCTTTGCCATGTGCCCCGACTGTCAGCGCGAATACGATGACCCGCTGGACCGGCGCTTTCACGCCCAGCCCAACGCCTGCCCCGTGTGCGGGCCGCAGGTAACGCTGCGCGACGCCGAGGGCCGGGCGATAGCGGCAGACGACCCGCTCCAGGCGGCGGCCAACCTGCTGCACCAGGGGCATATCCTGGCGGTCAAGGGATTAGGTGGATATCAACTGGCCTGCGACGCCACCAACGCCGAAGCGGTGGCCCGCCTGCGCCAGCGCAAGCATCGCCCGCACAAGCCTTTCGCCGTCATGCTGCCCGACCTTGCGGCAGTCGAGGCGCACGCCGTGGTGGGCGAGGCCGAGCGACAGTTGCTGACCTCCCCGGCAGCGCCCATCGTGTTGCTGCCCTGGCGAGAGGATTCCTCCATTACACCAGAAGTAGCAGCGCCACACGTGGCGGCGCCACATGTGGCGGTCAATAGTCGCTATCTAGGGGTCATGCTGCCCTATACGCCCCTGCACCATCTCTTACTGCGGGATGTGGGGGGGCCGTTGATTATGACCAGCGGCAACCTGAGCGAGGAGCCGATTGCCCGCGATAACGACGAGGCCCAGCGCCGCCTGCGCGGCATCGCGGATTATTTCCTGACGCACAACCGGGACATTTACTCGCGATACGATGACAGCGTCTGGATGGTGATAGCGGGCGGACCCCAGCCCGTGCGACGGGCGCGGGGATATGCCCCGTTCCCTGTGCGCCTGCCGTTTGAGGGGCGGCCCACGCTGGCCTGCGGCCCCGAATTAAAGAATACTTTCTGCCTGACACGAGACAATTACGCCTTCCTCAGCCAGCACATCGGCGACATGGAAAACCTGGAGACGCTCCAGCATTACGAGGAAACCATCCAGATCTACCAGCGCATGTTCCGGATAGAGCCGGAAATCGTGGCCGTGGACATGCACCCCGACTATATGTCCACGCGTTACGGGGTACAGCGAGACGGACAGGTTATGCGCGTGCAGCACCATCATGCCCACCTGGCCGCCTGTCTGGCCGACGCAGAGGGGGCCAGCGTCGAGGAGCCGGTGATCGGCGTGATCCTGGACGGCACGGGCTATGGGCTGGACGGTCATATCTGGGGCGGCGAGTTCCTGATCGGCGACGGGCGCGGGTTCCAACGTGCCGCGCATCTGGAATACCTGCCGCTGCCGGGCGGCGAAGGGGCCATTCGCAAGCCCTATCGCATCGCCGTGGCCTATTTGCGGGCGCTGCTGGGGCAGGACGCCCCGCTGCCACCCACGCTGCGCCATCTTCCCGAAGCGGAACAACAGATCATCCAGCGGATGGTAGAGCAGGGGGTGAACACCCCGCAGACATCCTCCGCCGGGCGGCTGTTCGACGCCGTTTCGGCGCTGATCGGCGTCTGCCAGGAGACCAGCTACGAGGCCCAGGCGGCCATCGAGCTAGAGATGTTGGCGACAGGCGACGAGATAGAGGGACAGCCCTATCCCTACGCGTGGGAACTGGCCGACCCGGCACAGACGTGGGGCGAGATAGAAACCAGGCTCGCACACAGCCATGTTTTGCGGCTGCGGCCCCTGCTGGCGGCGCTGCTGGATGACTTACGCGCGGGGGTTTCCGCTGCACACATGGCGCGCCGCTTCCACCTCACCGTGGCGGAGATGATCGCCGATGGCTGCGAGCGATTGCGGGCCGAAACGGGCATCCAGCAGGTGGCCTTGAGCGGGGGCTGTTTCCAGAATCGCCTGCTGTTGGCGCTGGCGCTGCCCCGCCTGCGGGCGCGAGATTTCCAGGTATTCACCCATCGCCAGGTGCCGTGCAACGACGGCGGCGTGGCGCTGGGGCAGGCGGTCATCGCCCACTTTGTGGGCGCCCACTATAGAGCAATTGGAGCAGAACCATGTGTTTAGCGATACCCTTGCGCGTGCAGCGCATTGACGGAGCCCTGGCCGAGGTCGAACTGGGCGGCGTGACGAAAACCGTCAGCCTCGTGTTGACCCCCGACGCCAAGGAAGGCGACTATGTGCTGGTGCATACCGGCTTTGCCATCAGCGTGCTGGATGAGCAGGAAGCCCAGGAGACGCTGGCCCTGTTCGCCGAGCTGGAGGAAGCCAGCCGCGCCGTCGAAGAACAAGCCGAATCGGACGAAGGACAAGCACCCGAAGCATGAAGTACACGGATGAATATCGCGATCCCGTCACAGCCCGGCGGTTGATCGATAAAATCACGGCCCGCGCCACCAGGCCGATACAGATCATGGAGTTCTGTGGCGGCCATACGCACGCCATTATGCGCTATGGCATCCGCCAGACGTTGGCCCCGCACGTGCGCATGCTGTCTGGCCCCGGTTGTCCGGTGTGCGTGACGGCAGACACGGACATTGACTATGCCATCGCCCTGGCCCATCTGCCCAGCGTGACGGTGGCGACTTTTGGCGATATGTTGCGTGTGCCCGGCACGCGGGCCAGCCTCCAGCAGGCCAAAGCGGACGGCGCGGACGTGCGCATGGTCTACTCGGCGCTGGATGCGCTGGAAATGGCTCGCCAGAACCCGGCGCGCTCGGTGGTGATGCTGGGCATCGGGTTCGAGACCACGGCCCCCACCATCGCGGCATCGCTGGTGCAGGCGCGCGAGATGGGTCTGCGCAACTATTACGTGCATTGCATGCACAAGCTGACTCCCCCGGCCATGCGGGCCATCCTGGACGCTGGGGAGGTGCGGGTAGATGCGGTATTGGGTCCCGGCCATGTGACAGCTATCACCGGCTGGCGAGCGTGGGAGTTCCTGCCGCGCGACTATCACATCTCTTGCGCCGTGTCGGGCTTTGAGCCGCTGGATATCTTGCAGGCGGTTTATCTGCTGGTCGACGCGGTAGAGACCGGGGAGGCCCAGGTAGCCAACCCCTACGCGCGCGGGGTGGACGCCGATGGCAACAAGGTCGCCCAGCAGTTGATGGAGCAGGTGTTCCAGGTGACGGCGGCGGCCTGGCGGGGGATGGGTGAGATTCCGGCCAGCGGCCTGGGGTTGCGACCCGAATTTGCCGCCCACGACGCGCGACTGGCCTTTGACGTTCCCTTGCCAGAGGCCGCGCCCACGCCCCAGCATCGGGCCTGCCGGTGCGGCGACGTGCTGCGCGGGGTGATCGAGCCGTCCGAGTGCCCGCTGTTCGGCAAAGCCTGCACGCCAGCTCGGCCCGTCGGTCCCTGCATGGTTTCGGGAGAAGGGTCCTGTGCGGCCCACTATCGCTATGGGGGTACCCTGGATGGATAACAAGATCACGATGGCCCACGGCAGCGGCGGCCTGCTGGCCCATGAGCTGGTAGAGCAGGTTTTTATCAAGCATCTGGGCAACCCCACTCTCTCGGCGCTGGAAGACGCTTCCAATATCGAGCTGGCCGATGCGCGCGGCCAGTTGCTCGGCCAGCCGGTCATGACCACCGACTCGTATGTGGTGTCCCCCATTTTCTTCCCCGGCGGGGACATCGGGCGGCTATCCATCTGCGGCACGGTGAACGACCTGTCCATGCGGGGGGCCAGGCCGCTCTACCTGACCGCCGGGTTCGTGCTCCAGGAGGGGCTGCCCCTGGAAGAACTGGAGCGCGTAGTGGCTTCGATGGCCGCCACCGCCCAGGAGGCGGGGGTACGCATCGTGGCGGGCGACACCAAGGTGGTCGAGCGGGGCAGCGCCGACAAGCTGTTCATCAACACGGCGGGGATCGGACTGGTCCCGCCGGGCGTGCAGGTGTCGGCCAGCAGGGCCAGGCCCGGCGACGTGGTACTGCTCAGCGGGACGGTGGGCGATCACGGCCTGGCGATTATGACCCAGCGAGAAGGCTTGCGCTTTACCAGCCCCATCCGTAGCGACTGCGCGCCGCTCAACGGGCTGGTGGCGGACATGTTGGCAACTTGCCCGGACATCCACGTGCTGCGCGACCCCACGCGCGGCGGGCTGGCTACCACGTTGAACGAGTTGGCGGACCAATCCGCCGTGGGCATCGCCGTGGACGAGCGCAGCGTGCCCATCCACGAGTCGGTGCGCGCTGCCAGCGAACTGCTGGGACTGGACCCCCTGTACGTCGCCAACGAGGGCAAGCTGATCGCCATCGTCGCAACGGACGACGCCGAGCGGGTGTTGGCAGCCATGCGACAGCATCCCCTGGGGCGAGAGGCGGCACGCATCGGGCGGATCGTAGAGGAGCATCCCAGGCGGGTGGTGTTGAACACCATCCTCGGCACGCATCGCCTGCTGGACATGCTCACCGGCGAACAATTGCCCAGGATTTGCTGAATGGCTCGTAGGCTGCCGCGCGTTTGACAATCTGCCTGCCAGGGTGTCTAATGCCCCAGATCGCCGCTTTCCGTAGGCGTGCCATCGTCGGATCTTGGGTTCGGTGGGCGGTTCCGTGAGTCTGCCGGACCGTAGGCCCGCCGACGCAGCAGGATGGCGGCTACACATGATACATGTTCCCCATCACATCACATCTCAGGAGGTTCTTGATGAACACAGAGCACCTGGAAAAAGCTCTTTCTGGCGAGATTTGGTCCGAACCCCGCCCATACTTTAATCTGGTCGAACTGTGTGACCGCTTTGGGCCGCGCTTCGCTGGTTCCCCTGGCTACGAGGGAGCGGCGGAATGGGTCAGCCAGCGCCTGCGGGAATACGGCCTGGTCAACGTACACCAGGAGCCGGTGGAGCATATGGGCTGGGATAGGGGCACCGCGACGCTGCGCGTGTTAGAGCCCTACCCCGCCGAGTTTGCCGCCATCGCCCTGCCCTATTCCCCGGCTGGCGAGGTGGAGGCCGAAATGATCGACCTGTGGGCGGCTGGCCCGGAAACGTTCGACCAGGACAAGGACCGCATCGCCGGAAAGGTCGTGCTAACTTCGGGGGCGCTGCCGCCCGGCTATCCGCGCGGCGTGCACCGCACCGAGAAGTACGGCCGCGCCGTGCAGGCAGGAGCCACCGGCTTTTTATTTGGCAACGGCACGCCCGGCCAACTCCCCCCGACGGGCAGCCTGGCCCACGGGCGGGCTGGCGAGATCGTGGGACTGGGCGTCAGTGCCGAGACTGCCGAGACGCTACAACGCTGGCTGGCGCAAGGGCCGGTGCGGGTGCAAATGAGCATGCAGGGCGGCGGGTCGCGCCCGGCGGTGAGCCCTAATGTGGTCGCGGACGTGCCCCACGGGCGTGCGGATGGGCCGCTGGTGATCCTCTGCGGCCACCTGGATTCGCACGACATTGCCCCCGGCGCGGAGGACAACGGCTCCGGCTCGGTCAGCGTCCTGGAAGCGGCGCGCTCGCTCGCGACGATTGGCGCGGAACTGCCTGGCCGGGTGCGGGTGATCTTGTTCACCGCGGAGGAAGTGGGGTTGCTGGGGGCGAATGCCTATGTGACCGCCCATGCCGACGAACTGGGCCAGATTCGGATGGTGCTCAACGCGGACATGACCGGCGCGCCGGGCAACCTGGCCTTTTCCCTACAAGGCTGGCCCGAACTGATGGACCGGGTGCGGGGCTATCTGCGTTGCATCAACTATGAGGCCAGCCTGAGCGATAACATCGTCCCCTATTCCGATCACTTTCCTTTCGCGATGGCCGGGGTCCCTTCGGCCATGATTGCCAGCACGGGCGCGCCGGGCATCCGGGGTTTTGCGCATAGCTCCGGCGACACGCTGGAAAAGGTATCCGCCAAACGCCTGCAAAGCACGGCCATGACGCTGGCCCGCATGACGGTGCGCATCCTGCACGAGCCGGAATGGCCCGCCCACCGCACGCCGGAGCAGGTGCGGGATACGCTGGTTCAGGCGGGAGTGGATCACGCGCTGCGCGTAGACGGGCGCTGGCCTTTTTAGCAGACAGGCCCATTCGCCGGGTAGACACGGCATCACATCTTGACGAGGGAATTGGCATACGATGGAACGCACGAACGAACGTACCCTGCTGGGGGTAAGCATCGGGCACGCGGCACATGACACCTGGTATGGGGTAGCGCCGGTGTTGCTGGCAGCTCTCAGCAACCAGATGCAGTTGTCCAACTCGGAAATTGGCCTGGTGTTGTTGCTTTATCAAGCCGTTTCGTCGTTGACGCAGCCCTTCTTCGGGCGGCTCAGCGAGCGCGTCGGCGGGCGGTCGATGGGCGTGGCCGCCATCCTGTGGACCACGCTGATGTTCTCCGGCGTGCTGTTTGCCCCGACCAAGCTTCTGCTGGCCCTGTTCATCGGACTGGCCGGGTTGGGGTCGGGCGCCTGGCATCCCCAGGGGGCAGTGAACGCCACGGTGGCGGGTGGCTCCCGTTGGGGGGCAACCTCTGCCTCTATCTTTTTCCTGGGCGGCACGCTGGGGTCCGCCGTGCTGGGGTCCGCTCTGGGAGGCTGGCTACTGGGCGAATTTGGCCGCCCTTCGCTACTGGTTATCTCGGCCATCACCGTCTCGCTGGCCCTGTTCGTCGTCCGCACCATGGTCCCGCAGCGCATGGCCATCCCCAACAAGACTACAGAAGTGGCCGCCGCTCCCGCGAACAATGGGAACGGCAAACGGGCCTTTTGGACGATTCTGGGCCTGCTACTCGTCGCCACAGCCTTGCGGTCCCTGGTGGCCCACAGCCTGAACACCTATATCCCCAAGTATCAGCAAGACCTGGGCGTCCAGCCAGAGGTCTATGGGGCGATCATGTCGCTGTTCCTGGTGGCCACGGCGGTAGGGGGAGTCAGCGGCGCATATCTGGCCGACCGGATCGGGATACGCAATGTGTTGGTGGGCACGATGGTATTAGGTGGCATCCTGTTCCTGCCCTTTGTGCGCACCACGGGTTTTTGGAGCTATGCCAGTCTGATCGTGAGCGGCTTTATGATCGGCCCCTCGCACACACTGCTGGTGATCGCGGGGCAACGCCGTTTCCCGCAGCGCATGGCGATGGCTTCGGGCATCTTCTTGGGGTTCAACTTTGTCAGCGGGGCGGGCGGGGCCTGGCTATTGGGCCTGCTGGCCGACCGGATAAGCCTGGGGAGCGCGCTGGGCATCCTGCCTTTCTTCCTGTTTGCCGCCGCAGCCGTAGCGCTGTTCGCCGTACCGGGGACGCGACGTCAGGCAGCAACGGCACAAACACTGTAACCAGGGGATGCGCGCGCAATATCTGGTTCCCTCTCCTCGGGGCTCGGCATTATACGTATCTTTTTCGCCCGTCATCGGCAGTTAAAACTGCACCAACCCTTGCATCGCCATACATGGCGCGCCCACCTGCGTAGGCTGCAAACCAGCCTGCGCAGGCAGGCTTTGCAGGAGTTGCCGCGATTTCAATCGCCAGGTCCATCTCCTCGGGGCTCATCCTTATACGTAAGTGCACTGATGCCATTAGAGGAGAGGGAGCCAGACATTTCGCGCAACGCGTTGACATCAGACGTAAAAAAAGCTAGCATCCGTAATGTCAGGGGGCTGCGCTTGACGGCGCAGTTCCCCTTCTCGGGTATAGTTATACCGTCGAGGCTGCGTGCGCCGAGACGGCGTGCACCGAGACGGCTTTTTTGTTTCCTACAACCTTCTCCCCTGATGTTCAGCGCAGTCTAGTAAAATAAGAGGAGGAGAGATAGATGGATAATCGAGTAGTAGGCGGCGTGGAGTGGTTCGATAATGACCGGGGCTATGGATTCATCCGCATCGAGGGCACCGACCGAGACATCTTTGTGCACAAAAGCGACGTGCTGGAAAGCGACGGCACGCGCAGGCTGGACAGCGGGGACCGAGTCGAGTTCCGGCTGGAAGAGGGGCCAAAAGGCTTGCAGGCCAAGAACGTCATCCGCCTGAACGTCAGCGAGCTGACCTGAGCGCCACAAGATAACCCTCGTTTTTCCCTATTGTCCTTTCCCCTTACCTGGATTACAATAGTTACAGAGGCGATTCTCCCCCTATCGGCAAGCCATTACGACAAACTGCATTCCCATCGGGAGTTGTCGGCCCGGCCATTGGCTATGCCATCGGCTCGGCCGCCGTTCGCCCGTTCACAGTCGCACAACGAGGTGACCACCATGTTGGATCTATCGCACTATAGCGCAGGACATCGAGCCGAGCTTCAGGCGTTGCTGGATTCCCCGGCCTGGCAGCAAGTGCTGGCCTCCGGGTTGGTGGAGCAGGTCAGGGAAGAGCGCCTGCGCCCCGGCAAGGTGCGGGATTTCATCGGCACAGTGGTCGGCGACCTGCTGGCGTTCAACGAGGCGCGGGTGACCGCCCGAATCGCCAAGGGCTGCCGCGACCGGGAGGCCCTGTACCAGGCCCTCTCCCGCTGGCCCGCCGGGCTGGAGCAGCGCGACCCGCACATCTCGTTCCTGGGCCTCAACCTGACCGCCCGCTGCAACGTGCAACCCCACTGCATCTACTGCAATCAGCCGTGGGTCGAGGCGACGGTGGGGCTGCAAGGCTGGAAGCGGGTCCTAGACGAGATAACAGCCAACCGGGACGGCGGCGGCCCCTATATCTATGTCACCGGCGGCGAGCCGCTGGTGTTGGGGGAGGAAATCTGGGGGGACGAGGGGCTGGTGCACTATGCCACCGAACGGGGGGCAGGTGTCAATGTGAACACCAACGCCATTCTGATCACCCCGGAGGTGGCCCTGCGGCTGATCAAGGCCGGTCTCTACCGACTGCACATCTCGCTGGACACCGCCGACGAGGGGTTGCAAAACTTTTTCTACGCGGGCGAGCACTACCAGGCCATCCTGCAAGGCATCTATAACGTCCAGTTGGCCCGCGACCTGGTGGGGGCATCGTACCCCGTCATCCACACCAACTGCGTGCTGACCAACCGCAACTTGCGCCTGTTCCCCCAGTTGTTCGAGTTCATCCTGGAAAAGCACAAGCAGACAGGGGACAAGAGCGACCCCTTCTTCAACGACCTGTTTCCGCACGTGATCCCGGTGGGCGGGCAGAGCAACCAGTGGTTGCGGCCCACCGAAGCCGAATTCGAGCTGTTCTACGGGGAGGTCTGGCAGCAGGCGCAGGACATCTGGGCGCGCTACCAGGATGAGCACGGCGTGCCCCTGGAAAAGCGGGGCAACCTGTTTGGCTATTTCTCCAACCCGTTCCTGCGCGTCGAGCATGAGGGCGGGTTGGAAGCCTATGCCCACGCCTCCGCCGAGGGGCGCTATGGCAGCCTGGCCCTGCCCGATTACTGCTATGTGGCGCCTACCCAGGCTTCTTTTACTCCCGACGGCTACCAGTTCCGCTGCGGCTCGCACGGCATTCGGCGGTGTATGCCGCTGGGCAACGTCCGCGAGCAGGGCGTGTTCGACAGCATCCGGGGCGGGATTGCCGATCTGGACAGCCTGCCCCGGCACGAGTATTGCGATGGCTGCGCCCTGGCCTGCCTGTACATCAACCAGGCAGTGGCCTCCCGGCTGCGGACCAGGGTAGGCGAACTGCTGGCGGCCCAAACGGGCCGGTCGGCGGCCTGATCGCTGGAAAGGAAGCCTTGTGCCTGCATTCTCATCACACGCAGGGGCAGTCCTGCTGGATATGGCGGGCTGCCCCAATCGTTGCCGCCATTGCTGGCTGGGGAACCCGCCCAACCGCCGCATGTCCATCGAGACCTTGCAATGGGTGGCGCAGCAGTTTCGCGCATGGGTGCCGCCTAACGATGGTGCTCCCTTTTTCCATCCTCTGACCGTCTCTACCTGGTATCGAGAGCCGGATTTCGCCGACGACTATCGGCGGTTCTACGAGCTGGAACGGGAATTGAGCGACGGGGAACCCGCTCGCTTTGAGCTGCTGAGCATCTGGCGGCTGGCCCATGATGAGGGGTATGCCCGCTGGGCGCGTGACATCGGCACGGAAGCTTGCCAGATCACCCTCTTTGGGCTGGATCGCCACACGGACTATTTCGTGCGGCGGCGCGGCGCTTTTCGCGATAGCCTGCTGGCCACCGAGCGGCTGCTAGAGGTGGGCATCAGGCCGCGCTGGCAAATTTTCCTGCTGGAGCCGGTGATCCCCGAATTGCCCCGGCTGGTGGACCTGATACGGGAGCTTGATCTGGAGGAGCGAGTGCGGGCGCTAGGCCACGAATTCGCGGTGTTCTTGAACACGCCCTCTCCCGACGGGGAGGCGTTTCACCTCGAGCACTTGCGCCCCACCGTAGAGGCCCTGCCCGCCATCCCGGAGTACCTCGCGCACAAGACCTGCCAGCACTTCGCCAAGGCCACACTACAAGAGTGCCTGGGCGAGGCGGAGGGCGACCTGCTGGGCGAGCTAGAGCGCTGCGACCAGCCCTTCGCGGATATGCCCTCCACGCTGGCCTTTATGGTCACGCCGGACCTGGACATCTACCCCAATATCGGGGAGCCGCAGCCCTGGTCGCGGCTGGGCAACCTGCGAGCAGATGGCCTCGATGCGGTGCTGACGTGCTTTCAGCAGGACGCCAATCCAGGCCTGCACGCCCATTTCCACCTGCCCATCTCTCACCTGGCGCAGGCGTATGGTCGCGCAGAGGGCAGGCAGCTCTATGCCCGGGGCGACCTGATCCGGCGCTGGCTGCGGATGTGGGGCGAGGAGCAGGCCCATCACGTCAGATAAGGCGAAACAAAACGCCCTTTGCTTGGATTTCAGCACACACCAACGCAGACATATCGCAAAAAAGGCGCCCCGCATGCAAATGGGTTTTGCTTCTTGTTGGGCAGTGTGCTATAATCGCAAGCAGATAAGGTTAACGCCAAGTCTGACAATGCATCTAGCAGCATTGCGCTGTATCTCGTTATCCCTCCGCTCTTTTCATCTCACCCAACAGCCTTTCAGTGTTGATCCACCCCACCAATTACACCTTTTGTCGAGAGTACCATCCGACAAATGCTACACATGAATCATCCTCAGCACCAGCACCTCTCTATCCCCGATCTACGTCAATTGATACGACACCCTGCTCGCTTTCGCGGAATCCTGGCATCCCAACAGTTCGATCTCGTCTTGGCGTCGGGGGACGTACCACGTATCCGCTGCACACCTCGGCATAGGCCTCAACGACCTTGCAAGTGGAGCGCAGGGAGGGTGCGTCTGGCCGTTTTAACGTGGAGCAGAACGCTCACGCCAGAAAAGGGAGGCCTTGGAGTAACTCATGGATAAGAATCGTTCGATTTCTGTCCGAGTGTTTGGCATGCTCGTGTCGTTGGTTCTGGTCTTTACCTTGAGTGGTTTGCACGTGCAGGCGCGCATACGATACTCCTGGGGTAGCCACGAACCTACAGGTAGTGACCGCCCTATCGCTAGCTCTCAGCAGGTAGGCGCAGGGATAGGGAGGGCGTTGCAGGTGGCCGCGCCCCAAGGGCCGCCCGTTAGCAATCGCGTGATGGCCGGTGACCCCGATGTGACCTCTATTCTCTACCGCTTCTACGATTTCGGGAACGATTGGCAGAGTTCCAACCCCGAATGGGGACCCATTGGTTCCATCCACTATTATCTGTGGGAAGATGTCAACCCCAGCCCCGGTGTGTACAACTGGAACATCATCGAGGCCCAGATGAACAAGGAGCGCAATCTCACCGTTACCCTGCTGAACGGGCAGGTTGTTCCCAAGCCTGTCGTGTTGCAGGTCATGCCACACATCTCCGAAGCGTCCAACTGGCCGGGCGTGTACTTTTACGATGCGACCCCCGAATGGGTCTATGATCGCATTGACTCTGGGAATCCCGATAACCCTCGGCCCGTGGTAAACGGGCGCAAAGTGGGCTACCGACTGGAGGACAATGGGGCGGTGGCCGTGATGCCCATGTACGAGGACCCCACATGGCAGGCAGCCTATTGGGAGTTCGTGCGGGCGTTTGGGCAGCGCTACAACAGCCGTAGCCAGGTAACCTCTATCGTCGTCACTACCGGGCTGGATGGCGAGACCCACCCCATCAAGGACACTGGCGGGCATTGGAAAGCCACGGCTGAGGCCAGCGTGCCGGGCCTGTACTACCATTTCGGCAACTATGTGCTGGATGCGATGGATGTCTATCGCGAGGCTTATCCCGGCAAGGCCGTTTTCGTCAACACGGCCCCTGGAGATAGCGGGCTACGCAAGAGCGTTGCCAGCCATGCCGCGAGCCTTCAACCTCCTGTGGGGCTCAAGCACTCTGGCATGTGGGTGGACATGGACAGCCATCAGGGAGAGGGAACCTATGTGGGATCGTGGGATATGGTGCGTACCTATTCCACGACGTTGCCCATCTGGGTCGAGTCTGCCTACGGCTTTGGCAACGAGGAACTGGACTACTGGTCTATGCTGGCGGGCCTGCATTACCATCCGGACGGGATGGACCTGCACCCCGACTTTTTGACCACTACCAATCCGGAAATCCTGCGCTGGGTCAGCGCACATCTGGGGGTCACCCCCTACGATACCCCCTCTGTATGGACGGTGTTGCGCGATAGCGAGTATCCTCATCAGACCTGGGGCGGCGGGGGGTGCTCCGGCCACAAGGGGGACTGGACCTTCTGGCTGACGCGCCGCGAAGTGGAAGGGGGGCGCACCGTGCGCATCATGCGCGAGGACATGCCCGCCGAGGCACAGGGCCATATATACTCCCGCCAGGCGCGCCGCACCGACCAGGCCAACGGCCAGGAGTATATCTACCTGGACGTGGACAGTCAGTATCCCTATGTGGGCCAAATTCCCGCCAGCGAGCCGGGGGGGGTGGTCTCCTACAAGATCGAGGTCACCTTTATCAATCACGATGGGGATACGCTGTCGCTGGAATACCGCAACTATCAGGGGCAACTCGTCGCCCAGACGGTGCGCAAGGGGGCCGCGCTGGGGCCGGTGAACACCTGGGTTACGCATGTCTTTGATATATCTGATGCCTACCTGAATAACAACCTGGACGGCCGTTCCGACTTGCGCCTATCGAGTAATGGCGACGGGGACGAGATCGTGCATCTGATCGAGATCGAGGGGCAATGGGAAGGGACGCCTGCCACCCCCACGTTGGTGCCCACCAATACGCCCCTGCCTTCCCCTACGCCCACCCTTACTCCCACGGTCCCCTCGCCCACACCGACCGAGCTGGTGACCGCCACTCCCGGCGTGACGACAACAGAGACTATACCGGCGACACCCACCCCCACCGCCGTTGTGACGCCCGGCCCAGAGCTAGGCCCCGGCGAAGTGCGCATCATGGCAGATACGACCATCCTCCAGGCGGACCCGACAACGAGCCACGGGCGAGATACGACGCTGGCCGTCAGCGGAGATGATAGCATGCGAGCGCTGCTCCGTTTTGGCCTGGGACCGCAACCCGCAGAGATGCAACTGGTCGAGGCCAAGCTGCGGCTACACTCGGCTGCCCGGAGCGGGGTTCCCCTGGTGATAGAAGCCTATGGGCTGCGAAAGGTCTGGGATGAAGGGGAAGCCACATGGCAGCAAGCACGCTGGGATATGCCCTGGTCGTACGATGGCGCAGACGATCCCACCCACGACCGTGACGCATCGGCAACCGGCCTGGCCGTGGTCCAGGGGGGAGAACGTTGGTACGAATGGAACGTCACCAGCCTCGTGCAGCGTTGGCTGGATGATGACGCCAGCAACCATGGCCTGATCCTGATTGCCGCCGGTGATCCCGGCCAGGTGTATACGTTCTCCTCGCAAGAGGGAACCGATGCCCCCGAATTGGTCTTGCGTTACCTGCTCCCTACGCCTACGCCGACTATCCATCCCACGATGACGGTTACTCCCACGCCCACCGCCACCCCTCTGCCCACGCCCACCCTTGCGCCAACCCTGGTTCCCCAGGCCAGCCCCACAACAGCACCAACCGTAGCACCTACTGCCACCCCCACTGAAACGCCAACACCTATGCCTACCGACACGCCCACGTCCGTGCCTACCGAGACACCCACGCCTATGCCTACCGAAACGACTACGTCCGTACCTACCGAGACACCGACGATGGCGCCCTCCGCGACGCTAACGGCCATCCCCACCGAAGATCCTACACCAACCCTCGCGCCCACGGAGGAGCTAAATCTGATTGTGGGCAAGGTGATGAACCGGACACAGGGGCAAGGGTTGGCAGGCGTGGTAGTGCGTCTCTATCAACAGCAAGGAGGGGAATGGCAGTTGCTACAGGAGACGCAGACCGACGCTCAGGGGACTTTTTCCTGGTGGGTCAAGCCGCTTGCCGTTACCTATCGGGTAGTGGAGCAGGACCCCGAAGGCTATCTCTCGTTGGAGGCCGTGCTGCCTCCTGCGACCGAGGGGCGGGTCATTGACGCCAACACCATTGAACTGTACCCGTCGCGTCGCGCCTGGAGCGGTTGCGTCTTTGTAGACAGCCAGGCCGAGTCCAAGCCAACGGCCGTCGTTATCCCGACGACAGTCGCCCCGCCGCCCCAGTCGGAGGAAACCCCAACGCCCACAGCCCCGCCTCCCACTGCAACGCCCCTCCCACCCACCGCAACCCCCAGCCCTGAAGTAACGCCCACGCTGCCACCCACCGCCGAGCCTACAGCGACAGCGCAACATACCGCAATGCCGAGTGGCTGGGGCAGCAACGATGATTGGGACGACGATGGCTGGGATAGAGGTGACTGGGATCGTGACGATTGGGACGAGGAAGAATGGGACGATAGGGCCGACTGGCGCGACGAGGACCGGGATGAGAACGACGAGGACCGGGACGATGACGACGACGAGGATAAGGATGATCAGGACAAGCGGGATAAGGACGACGACGAGAAGGATAAGCGAGACAAGGACCGGGACAAGGATGAGCGAGAGCGAGAGAAGGACCGGGACAAGGACGACGATGATGACGACGACGACGACAAGTCTGGAAAGTCGTCTGACAAGGACAATAAATCCGCCAGGAACCAGGCCGACCCGGCAGCCTCGCCTCGCATCGCGCAGATAGAGCGGCCCATGCTGGGCCGGGCCATTCTGCGCTCCCGACCATTGCTGCGGGGGATCATCTCGACCCGCTGGCCGATCTGAACAAGCCAATAACAACCAAAAGGACACGGCGCGGACCTACAGGTCCGATGCCGTGTCCTTTTTTCCTGTCTAGCAGCGCGTCAAACGCTCGCTTACAAGCGCGCCCGCACACCGCGCCCGCACACCGTGCGCCCTTACCACTCCCGCGAATCGGGCACGTCGATCCAGCGGCCCTCTTCCAAAATGGACTGCTGGCTGATCAGGCCTGGCAGGGTCATATCCATCGCCTCGTGGATGTCGATGGGCGGAGCCTGCCCCTCGCGAATGGCCTGCGTAAAGTCGCTAATCACGTAAAAGTCGCCGCCGCCGTGACCGGTTTTCTTGGCCTGTGCCTCCCGCTCTCGCCACGCTTCAGGCAAGTACTCATCCCCCAGGCTGTCCAGGGGCGTCCACTCGTGCGGCTCATCGGCCAGGGAACGCAGCCAGATGCGTCCCTGCTCGCCCGCGGCGCGGGCCGATTCATAGCTGCCGTCCGTCCCTTGCAGGGCATAGTTGGTCATGGCGTGAGGCCGGTCGGAGAGCATGTCCACGCGGATTTTCACCAGGCCGCCGCTGCGCATTTTGCAGAGCATCACGCAGGAATCCTGGTTCTCGTACAGGTCCCCGCGCGGGTCGCGGTAGTGGTGGCCGCTGCCCGCGCAACACACCGATACCACCCGGTCGCCGGGCATCCACTGAAGAACTGGCCCCAGGCTATGCGTGCAGTAGGTCACGCCGTCAATGCCGGTCTGCCACTTGCGCCGCCAGCGGGTGATCTCATTCAACCCCTTTAGCTCGTGCAGGTATTCCCCTTCGGCATAGTAGGGCGTGCCAAACAGCCCCCGCCGCACCAGCTCTCGAATCAGCACGTTGGGTCGGATATAGGTATAGTTTTCGGCCATCATGTAGGTGGCCTCGCTGCGCTGGCAGGCCAGCACCAGCTCGCGGCACTCGTCGATGGAGACCCCAGCCGGAACCTCGCTGAGCACACTCACGCCATGATCCAGCGCGGCGATGGCCTGAGGTACGTGATAGGGCATAGGAGTGCCCAGGATCACGGCATCCAGGTCGGCCTGGGCCAACATCTCCTGATAGTCCGTGTAACTGAACTCGGCGGCGAATCGCGCAGCGGCCTCGGGCAGCGCCTCGGCGTTAACATCACAGACCGCCCGCACATGTACCCCTGGCAGGGCGTCCAGAGTTTGCTTAAAGCTGCCGCCACGCCCGCAGGCCCCGACGATTCCAAGTTGAAGCTCTTCCGAGCGAACCATAGTGATCTCCTCTGTCATGTGATCCGAGCAATATGCCCGGTGAGAGCCAGATATGCGCAGACCCTTGCCCGGCCTATGCACCCAGGCGCGGGGCGTTGATGCCTCCCTGAGCGATCATCACATCCACCGCCTCATAGATAGCTTGCAGGGAGGTATATCGCGGTTGGTAGCCGATCAGACGTTGCGCCTTGGCGATGCTACAATTGGGGCTGTGGGCGATGTGGTCCCAGGTGAGGGCCGCGTCTTGCTCGGAAACTCCCTGTCGCCATTCCTCCCACGGCAACAACTGCAACCGGGCGGTCTGGCCGAACCACCCGGCCACCTGCTCGGCATACCCGCGCAAGGTGAGGGCGGCGGGGGATACCACGTGGAAACTCTGGCCCACGGCGGCGCTCCAATGCGACAGCGCGCACAGGCAAGCTTGCGCCACGTCGTCGGCGTGCACATGGTGCAGCGTCTCCAGCCCCAGATGCGGCAGCGCCAACTCCTCGCCACGGGCCAGCCGCTCGAACACCTGCGGGTTCAGGTTGCCCGCCGGGTTGATGGGCATCCAGCCGGGGCCAACAATGTGGCCGGGGTGCAAGACAGTGGCCGGGAAGCCATAGCGCCGGGTCTGATCCAGCAAATAATCCTCGATGGCCGCCTTTTGCTTGCCGTAATCGCCAAAGGGGTGGCGGGGCTGGTCTTCGGGGGTGGGCACAGCCACACTATGCCCATGCACCCAAATACTGCCGACGAACAGGTAGTGCTGAACCTTGCCGCGCAGGGCCTCCACCAGTTGGACGGCGCTCTCCAGGCGGTAGCAGATCGCGTCGACCAGCACATCGGGTTCCAGATCGAGCACCTGCTGAGTAAACGTGCCCGCTTGTTCCGCCGCGGCCCGGTCGATGGCCACCCGCCGCACTGCCCCCCAGGCAGCGTTTCTCCGATAAGGCTGGCGGTTCCCCCGGCTCACGACAGTCACATCATAACCGGCCTCTACCAGGCGGGGCACCAGAAAAGTCCCGACGTGTCCCGTCCCTCCCAATACGACAGCGCGCATGCTTCCCTCCTGGAATGTGTTCCCCGAACATCTGAAGTTGGCGTGAGCTTAGCATAGATGGGCGGGGCATGTCAAAGATCGGCGCTGTGTAACCCTATCTTGACCAGGCCCCATCGGGCGGGTTAGAATAGACAAACTTGGCATCTAGCTTTTCACCAGGAGGTATGCAATGATGATGACCAGACGCCAACGGCTCGAAGCGACCTTTCGTGGGGAAGCGACGGACCGCGTCCCCGTTGCTCTCTGGCGCCATTGGCCCGGCGACGATCAGCGCGCTCAAGATCAGGCCGCGGCTCATCTGGCGTTTCAGGAGCGCTATGATTTCGACTTGATCAAGGTCACTCCCAGCAGCAGCTACTCTGCCGAGGATTGGGGAGTGACGAGTGCTTACGTGGGCAGCACCGAGGGCACCCGCGAATACCGGCAGCGGGCCATCACCGGCCCAGACGATTGGGGCCGCTTGGCCCTGTTGGACCCCGGCCAGGGCGCGCTGGGCCGCCAGTTGGAATGCCTGCGGCTGATCGGCGAGGGCGCGCGGGACGAGGTGCCCTTTATCCAGACTATCTTTAATCCCCTGTCTATCGCCAAGTATCTGGCGGGTGAGGAACAGATGTTGACGCACCTGCGTCGCTATCCGGGGGCGTTCCGCGCGGGGTTGGAGATCATCACCGAGACGACGGCACGATTCGTGCGCGAGGTGATGCGCCTGGGAGTGGCGGGCATTTTCCTGGCCGTGCAACACGCCCAGTATAGCCTGCTCTCGGAACAGGAATACCTGACCTGGGGCAAGCCCTACGACCTGCGCGTATTGGAAGCCACCGCAGGAGCGTGGTTCAACCTGCTACACCTGCACGGTAGCGAGGTGATGTTTGACGTCTGCGCCGATTACCCCGTGCAAGCGATCAACTGGCACGACCGCGAGACGCCCCCCGATCTGAACGAGGGGCTGAAGCGGTTCCCCGGCGCGGTGTGCGGCGGCCTGCGCCAGTGGGACACGATGGTGCGCGGCACGCCGGAGGATGTGCGGGCCGAGGCGCTGGACGCCATCCGCCAGACCAGAGGCCGCCGGTTTATCCTGGGGACGGGTTGCGTGACGCCCATCGTCTCGCCCACCTCCAATATCCGCGCCACCCGGCAAGCGGTGGAAGGATAGCCGTAGCCTGGCCGCTCGTTCAGCAAGGCCCACCTGTTGTGTACAGGTGGGCCTTGCTAATTGCTGGGGCTAATCAGTCGCTTTCCCCCACATAGATCGCCATCACCTTTGCCAGGAACTTGAGCGCGTCCTCTTTGGGCCGCTGGAACGAGTTGCGGCCAATAATCGACCCAAATCCCCCGCCATCGCGGATAGCGCGCACGTCGTTGAACACATCCTCGTCTCCCTTGGCAGCGCCCCCGGAAAAGATGACGATGCGCCTGCCGTCAAACGTGCTCTGTATCACGTGGCGCACCCGCTCTGTCTGCGTGCTGATGGGGATCTGGTACTGCTCATAAACTTTGCGAGCCGCATCCAACTCGACAAAGTCAGTCGGCAGCTTGACCTTGATCATGTCTGCCCCCATCTGGGCAGCGATTTGGGCCGCATAGGTCACCACGTCAATGCCGGTTTCGCCCTGCTTGCTCATGGCGCCACCGCGCGGGTAGGACCAGACCACCACGACCAGCCCCACCTCCTTGGCCTCGCGCACCAGGTCGCGCAACTGCTCGTACAGCAGCCGCCGCTCCTCCGTGCCGGGGTAGATGGTATAGCCGATTCCCACACACCCCAGGCGCAAGGCGTCCTTTACTCCAGCAGTCAGCGCGGGCAGCGGGTCTTTTTCCGGGTAGAGGACATCGTGGTTATTCGCCTTGAGGATCAGCGGAATCTGCCAGGCATAATCGGCGGCGCCAGCTTCCAAAGAGCCTAGCGGGGCCGCGTAGGCATTGCAGCCCGCCTCGATAGCCAGTTGAAAGTGATACAACGGGTTGTAGGCCGGGGGATTGGGGGCAAACGCGCGGGCCGGGCCATGCTCAAAGCCCTGATCGACGGGTAGGATCACGATTTTCCCCGTGCCGCCCAGCCGCCCATGATTCAGGATACGGGCCAAATTGGTAATCACGCCGGGGTTCTCGCTGCGATACCAGCTCAAGATTTCCCTTATACGGTCACTCATGTGAGCTACCTCCTTATTCCCGGCCCGCCGTTGACGGCAGAGCCGGATGACAATCAGCAGGCGACTGTCGCAGCCTGGCCGCCACAGCGCCCGAATGTACACCAATCAGACAGGGCCGAACGCCAGATTGACGGCAAGAGTTGGAGGGGCGCGATGAGGAAGGAGGATGTCACGGATGATGATAAACCCAAAAGGCCGGTTTTGGCAAGTGGGGCGCAGGCAGCCGGGCGAGCGCCCCACGCGCTATCCCAATAATCTCCAAACAAATTGATCACAGTTGGATAACAATCGGGCGCTATCCTGAGGCGAGCAGATGGCGTGGCGCCGCGCGCGAGCAACGAGCCATCCACGCAATACCTTCGGGGAGAGAAGTATGATCGATATTCAAGACGTGACCAAAATCTACAAAATCGGCAAGCTGGAGGTTCCAGCGCTGCGGGGTGTGTCCTTGCGTGTGGAAGCAGGCGAGATGGTGGCCGTCATGGGGCCATCCGGGTCGGGCAAGTCCACGCTGATGAACATCCTTGGCTGCCTGGATGTCCCCACTTCCGGGACCTATTTTCTGGATGGGGTAGAAGTGGGCCGAGTGAACGACGACGGGTTGGCGGCAATTCGCAATCTCAAGATCGGCTTTGTCTTTCAGAGCTACAACCTGCTCCGCCGAACAACCGCCCTGGCGAACGTGGAGATGCCCCTGATGTACGCAGGGGAGGGGAACCGGCGGCAACGCGCGCTGGAAGCCCTGGAATCCGTGGGGCTGACAGACCGCGCCCACCACAAGCCCAACGAACTGTCGGGCGGTCAGCAGCAGCGAGTAGCCATTGCGCGGGCACTAATCAACAACCCCGCTATCGTCGTGGCCGACGAGCCGACGGGCAACCTGGACTCGAAATCGGGCGAGGAGATCCTGCAGATTTTCCAATCGCTCAACCGCGAGCGGGGGCTGACAGTAGTGCTGGTGACCCACGACCCCGATGTGGGCGCGCGCGCCGGGCGCATCGTACATATGCTGGACGGTCAGGTCAGGTCCGTCGATTAGATACCGTTACGAGTAATACACATTACCAGGGAGGAAGACAATCGTGAAACCAGTCGGCAAGATTCTCATTGGAGCATTGGTCGTTGTTGTGGTGGGCAGCGCCGCGTTCTTTGGCGGCATGAAATTCAGCGAGTACCGGATCATCCAAGACCCGTCGCGGCTCTTTCAGCAGATGGCCGGGCGACAGGACGGGCAGTTTACCTTCGGCCAGGGAGGCGGGCCGCAGGGGCAGGGCGGCATCATCCGGCAGCAGGGTGGAGCGACCACCAGGCAGCAGGGGCAGTTCCCCGGTGGCACCATGGGCACCATCGAGTCGGTGAATGGCAACGTGCTGACCGTCGAGACGAACGATGGGCGCGTCCAGGTTAATACTTCAGAAACGACAATGGTAGAGAAATACACGTCGGTGGAAGTGAGCGATCTGATCGTGGGTGAACAGATTGTCGTCTCTGGGTCCACGAACGATGACGGCAGCATCACTGCCCGCTCTATCCAGTCTCTGCGGGCGCTGCCTACCGGGTCAAGCGATGAGCAGCCAGTCAGCGAATAGGAAATGGGGGAGTAACATGCGAGGAAAACGCCTATGGTGGCTGGCAGCCCTGATCCCGCTGGCCGCGCTGGCCTGGTTTGGGCTAAAAACCTTTGGACCGGGAGCCGCCAACCAGACAGCCGAGGCTGACACGACCCAGGTGGTAGCGGTAACGCGGGGGAGTCTCGTGGCTTCCATCGACCCCACCGGACAGGTCGAGGCGGTGCGTCAGGTGGAATTGAACTTTGATGTCACCCGCATCCCCCTGGTGGAACTGAACGTGAGTGCGGGCCAGCAGATAAAGCAAGGGGATGTGCTGGCCCGCATAGATACCGAGTCGTTGCAAAGAGCGGTAGATCAGGCCGAGGCGAACATGCTGTCCGCGCAGGATGCCCTGGAGACAGCCCAGGCCCCTTACAGCGCCCTGGACCAGCAAAAGGCAGCGGCGGATGTGGCCCAGGCCGAGACGGCGCTGCAAGAAGCCCGGCAAGCCCTGGACGAGTTGCAGAACCCCGACCTGGCCGACGCCCAGCAAGCGGTCCGTGACGCCAGCACGCAGCTTCAGCAGGCAAAAACCAGGCTCGCCAGCCTGCAAAGTGACAAGTCGGTGCAGGAGCAGATCGATAACCTGCAATGGCGGGCCAATGTGGCAGAGGTGGATCACGGCGGTCTGCTGAACCAGACCGTTATTTCCGAGGAAGGGCAGGACAAGGAGTGGGTGGCCCGCAACAAGATGCTGGACGCCCAGGACTCGTTAGAGACTGTCAAGCTGCGGGCGCAGCTTGACCTGCTCACTGCCCAGAACAACGTCACGCAGGCGCAGCGGGCGCTGGCGGAAGCGCAGGAATCGCTCGCCAAGTTGCAAGCGGGGCCGGATGAGTTGGCACTGGCCCAGGCCCGCAACAAGCTGGCCCAGGCCGAGTACAACCTCGCCAAGGCCCAGCAGGCCCAGGCCGATATCGCCGCCGGGCCCAGCTCCAAGGATGTGCAACTCGCCCAGGCCAGGTACGCCGCCGCCGTCGCTACCTTCGACGAAGCCCAGACGGCCCTGGCCAACGCGACGATGGTGGCTCCTTTCGACGGCACTGTGCTGTCTACCACCAACGCCCAGATCGGCGACCTGGTCTCCTCCGGCGATGTGATCGCCGTCGTGGCCGACCTGACCCAACTGCGGGTCGTCACCACGGTGGACGAGACCGAGATCAGCCAGGTGCAGGTGGGCCAGGATGCGACCATCACCTTTGACGCCCTCTCCGGCCAGCGGTTCGTGGGCAAGGTGCTGGAAGTGCCCCTGGAGAGCACGTTGAGCCAGAACGTGGTCACCTATCAGGTGCCCGTCAGCCTCGAAGGGGCGGATGGAGCCGCGTTGCGGCCAGGGATGACTGCCAACGTGAGCATCACCACCGGACGGCAGCAGGACGTGTTGCTCTTGCCGGTGCTGGCGGTCCAGCAAGGAGAGAACGGCCATCAGGCGTACCTGGAAGATGGTTCGGCCACGCCGGTGGAGATTGGGCTGAACGATGGGCAGTATGTGGAGGTCAAGCGCGGGCTGAACGAGGGAGACCGGGTCCTGGTCGTCTATGCCGATACTCCCAGCCAGCAGAATTTCGGTCGCATGGGTATCGGCGGAATGGGCGGCGCAGGGGCGCGCGTGATAGTACGCTAGAGGTGAGGGAATAGTATGAAACATTGGCGGAGATGGTTAATCCTGCCCATAGTGGCGCTCCTGGTCGCCGCGGGATATTACGTTGTGAAATTGCGCGGCAATACCAATGCTGCCGAGGCTGATGCCACTCAGGTGGCGCAGGTGACACGGGGGAACCTGGTGGCCTCCATCGACCCTACCGGACAGGTCGAGGCGGTGCGGCAGGCAGAGCTGAGCTTTGATGTCACCCGCATCCCCCTGGTAGAGTTGAATGTGAGCGCGGGCCAGCAGGTAAAGCAGGGGGATGTACTGGCCCGCATAGATACCGAGTCGTTGCAGCGGGCAGTGGATCAGGCCGAGGCGGATGTGCTGTCCGCACAGGAAGCCCTGGAGGCAGCCCAGGCCCCGTATAGCGAGATGGACCAGCGCAAGGCGGACCTGGACGTCGCCCAGGCCGAGACGGCACTAGAGGAAGCCCGGCAAGCCCTGGACGAATTGCAGAATCCCGGCTTGGCCGACGCCCAGGCGGCAGTCAGCCAGGCGCAGTACAATCTGCAGAGCGCGCAGTTGAACCTGTCTCTCACCCAGCACAACAACGCCGTGGGCAAGGCCGTGCGCGATCAGGAGTACACCGTGGCCTGGCTGGAGCGCCAACTGCGCGACCTGCAGGCCAGACGCGATCAGGGCCAGGTCGAACAGTCTGAGGTAGATGAAGCGGCCCAGGCTCTGGCAGATGCCCAGACCGAACTCCAAACGGTCAAGGCCACTACCGCCGACACCCTGGCGGACGCGCAGAACCGAGTGACCGAGGCGACCAGCGCCCTGGCGGAAGCGCAAGAATCACTGGCCGAGTTGCAGGCGGGGCCGGATGAGCTGGCGCTGGCTCAGGCCCACAACAAGGTGGCCCAGGCCGAGTACAACCTCGCCAAGGCCCAGCAGACTCGGGCCGATATCGCCGCCGGGCCCAGCTCCAAGGATGTCCAACTCGCCCAGGCCAGGTATGACGCCGCCGTCGCTACCCTCGACGAAGCCCAGGCGACTAGGACCAACGCCACGATGGTGGCTCCCTTTGACGGCACTGTGCTGTCTACCACCAACGCCCAGATCGGCGACCTGGTCTCCTCCGGCGATGTGATCGCCGTCGTGGCCGACCTGACCCAACTGCGGGTCGTCACCACGGTGGACGAGACCGAGATCAGCCAGGTGCAGGTGGGCCAGGATGCGACCATCACCTTTGACGCCCTCTCCGGCCAGCGGTTCGTGGGCAAGGTGCTGGAAGTGCCCCTGGAGAGCACGTTGAGCCAGAACGTGGTCACCTATCAGGTGCCCGTCAGCCTCGAAGGGGCGGATGGAGCCGCGTTGCGGCCAGGGATGACTGCCAACGTGAGCATCACCACCGGACGGCAGCAGGACGTGTTGCTCTTGCCGGTGCTGGCGGTCCAGCAAGGAGAGAACGGCCATCAGGCGTACCTGGAAGATGGTTCGGCCACGCCGGTGGAGAT
>Ga0209347_1001781_pt1 | contig 32081 bp, 28 predicted proteins | sample AutmiccommuBRH23_FD_187382 | JGI IMG/M metagenome (GOLD analysis project Ga0209347, IMG submission 187382) | Deep subsurface microbial communities from Mt. Terri, Switzerland - Autotrophic microbial communities BRH/23 (SPAdes) (version 2) | ecosystem: Environmental > Aquatic > Deep subsurface >...
GCTCTCGACACCCCGCTCAGCCCGCCGCGTCTCCACGACAAACCGGGGCCTGCTACCCGGCGTTCCGGTACCTACCGGGACGGGACTTTCACCCGCTAGTCCAATCCAACTTCCAGGACGCAACATGCCGGCAGACTATGGCGTCCCGCAACGAGGCGCATACCGAGGACTCCAGTGCCTCCCCGGTGAGCCGAGAAGTAACCTGGCAAGCGTGAAACTGCTGGGCCGCAAGAATGACGACTCCGAGGGGTCGCGGGACACCGGGACGTCCGCGCCCGCCGACCCCGACGACAGCGCCGCGTCCGCCGGATCCTCGGGCCACCGGGTGACCACCGCCCCCAAGGGCAAGCCGACACCCAAGCGCAATGAGGCCAGCCGCAGGCGCGGCCCCGTCGCGCCCGCGCCGTTGACCAGCGCCGAGGCGCGGCGGCGGCGCAAGGAGTTGGGTGGCCCGAAGCTGTCGCGCGAGGAGAAGAAGGCTCAGCGCGCCGAGCGGCGCGCCGAGATGTCCACGCGCCGCGAGAAGATGATGGCGGGCGAGTCCGCCTACCTGCTGCCGCGGGACCAGGGCCCCGTGCGCCGCTACGTGCGGGACGTGGTCGATTCGCGGCGCAATCTGCTCGGCTTGTTCATGCCGTCGGCGCTCGGCCTGATCTTCGTCATGCTGGCGGTACCGTCGGTCCAGGTGCAGGCGATGCTGTCCCCCGCGATGCTGGTGTTGGTGCTGGTCATGGTCATCGACGGCTTCTTCCTGGGTCGCCGGGTGAACCGCCTGGCGGACGAGAAGTTCCCGAACAACACCGAGACCGGTTGGAAACTCGGCTTCTATGCGGCCAGCCGAGCCTCGCAATTGCGCCGGATGCGCGCGCCGCGGCCTCAGGTCGAACGCGGCGCCCGCGTCGTGTGACACCGTCGGTGGCATATTTTCCCGCTGTCTCGACGCCCGACGCCGAGGCGGCGTCCGCCGCGAGGGAACGCCAGAGCCTGCTGACGAAGCCGCTCGGTGCGCTCGGCCGGCTGGAAGACCTCGCAGCATGGGTGGCGGCATGTCAGGGCGCTTGTCCCCCAAGGCAATTCGAGCGAGCACGGGTAGTGGTGTTCGCCGGGGATCATGGGGTGACCGCCGCGGGAGTGTCTGCGTACCCGGCCGAGGTGACCGCGGCGATGGTGGCGAACTTCGACGCAGGCGGCGCGGCGGTCAACGTGCTCGCCACGCTGGCGGGCGCGGGGGTGCGGGTGGCCGACATCGCCGTCGACACCGCCGAGCCGCTGTCACCGTCGATCGGCGCGCACAAGATCCGCCGCTCCAGCGGCAACATCGCCTCCGAGGACGCGCTGACACCCGATGAGGTGGTCGAGGCGATCGAGGCGGGCAGGCGGATCGCCGACGAGGAGGTCGACGAGGGCGCTGATCTACTGATCGCCGGCGACATGGGGATCGGGAACACCACGCCCGCGACCGCGCTGGTGGCCGCGCTGACCGACACCGAGCCGGTCGCGGTGGTCGGCAGGGGCACCGGAATCGACGACGCCGGCTGGGGGCGCAAGACCGCCGCGGTGCGCGACGCTCTGTACCGCACGCGCAGGCTCACCGCCGATCCCATTGCGCTGCTGCGGATCTGCGGCGGCGCCGACCTGGCCGCGATGACCGGTTTCTGCGCGCAGGCCGCGGTGCGCCGCACCCCCGTGTTGCTGGACGGCGTCGTCGTGACCGCGGCGGCGCTGGCGGCCGAACGGCTGGCACCCGGTGCGAAGCAGTGGTGGCAGGCCGGGCACCGCTCCACCGAACCGGCGCATTCGCTGGCGCTGCGCGACCTGGACCTCGATCCCATCGTCGATCTCGGTATGCGCCTGGGCGAAGGCACCGGCGCGTTGATCGCGCTGCCGGTCCTGCGCGCCGCCGTGGCCACCCTCGCGTCGATGGCGACGTTCGAAGAAGCCGGTATCGACACATGATCCGTGCTGTCGCAGGCGCATTCGCGTTCGCGACGGTGCTGCCCACGCCTGCGACGCGCACTGCGACCATCGGTCGCGGCGTGATGACCGCCCTCCCCGTCGCCGGAGCGGCACTGGGGGCACTGGCCGCCGCGACCCTCTGGGCGGGCATGCACGCGTTCGGTGCGGGCAGCGCGCTGGCGGGAGTACTGGCGGTGACGGTGCTTCTGGTCGCCACGCGCGGACTGCACATCGACGGCTTGTCGGACACCACCGACGCGCTGGGCTGCTACGGCCCCCCGGAACGCGCGCTGGCGGTGATGCGCGACGGTGCGGCGGGGCCGTTCGGCGCCGCCGCGGTGGTGGTGACGGTCCTGGTGCAGACACTGGCGTTCGCCGAGGCGGGCTGGTTGGCGGTCCTCGTCGCGGTCACCGCCGGTCGGGTCGCGGCGGTCGCCGCGTGCCGACGATCGGTTCCGGCGGCCGCGGGCAGCGCGTCGGGTGGTCGGGTGGCGGGCACCCAGCCGTTGTGGGTGGTGGGCGCCTGGACGGCGGCGGTCGCCGCACTCGCGGTCCCGGCGTGCGCGCACCCCTGGCAGGGCCCGCTGGCGGTGCTCGTCGCGTGGGCGTGCAGCGTCGCCCTGGTGGCGCACTGCGTGCGCAGGTTCGGCGGGATCACCGGCGACGTGCTCGGCGCCGCCGTCGAGGTGACGACGACGGTCGCGGTGGTCGGGATGGCGATCGGCTAGCTGAGCCGGGCCATCCAGCCGTGGGTGTCGGCGAACGTGCCGCGCTGGATACCGGTCAACGTGTCGCGCAGCGCCATGGTGATCTCACCGGGTTCCCCGTCGGCGATGGTGAACTCGCCCTCACCGTGCTTGACGTGTGACACCGGGGTGATCACCGCGGCGGTCCCGCACGCGAACACCTCGGTGATCTCGCCGGCTGCGGCCTTCTTCTGCCATTCGTCGACGTCGATCTTGCGTTCCTCGACCGCGAATCCGGCGTCAGTTGCCAACTGCAGCAACGAATCCCGGGTGATGCCGGGAAGCAGCGAACCGGACAGCTCCGGGGTGACCAGGCGTGCGGTGCCCCCGCTGCCGAACACGAAGAACAGGTTCATGCCGCCCATCTCCTCGACGTAGCGGCGTTCGGTCGCGTCCAGCCACACGACCTGGTCGCATCCCTGGTCGGCCGCTTGGGCCTGCGCCAGCAGCGAGGCGGCGTAGTTGCCGCCGAACTTGGCTGCCCCGGTGCCGCCCGGGCTGGCCCGCACGTACTCGGTGGACAGCCACACGCTGACGGGCTTGATGCCGCGCGGGAAATAGGCGCCCGCGGGTGAGCCGATCACCAGGTAGCGGTACTCGTTGGCCGGCCGGACACCGAGTCCGGGTTCGGTGGCGAAGATGAACGGCCGCAGATACAGCGACTCCTCGCCGCCCGCGGGTGGCACCCAGGGCTCGTCGACGGCGATCAGCTGCCGCAGCGACTCGATGAACAACTCCTGCGGCAACTCGGGGATGGCCAGCCGTCGCGCCGAGGTCCGCAACCGGGCGGCGTTGGCTTCGGGCCGGAACGACACGATGGACCCGTCGGCCCACCGGTAGGCCTTCAACCCTTCGAAGACCTCCTGGGCGTAGTGCAGGACGATCGCGGACGGGTCGAGCTCGATAGGGCCGTACGGCAGGACCCGCGCGTCGTGCCACCCGGCGTCGGCGCTGTAGGAGATGGACACCATGTGGTCGGTGTGGAACCTGCCGAACCCGGGGTTGGCCAGGATCTCGGCACGAACCTCGTCGCTCGCCGGATTCGCGTTGCGATCGACGGTGAACTCGAGGCCTTCAGTCATGCACGCGATTCTATAACCGGCTGGCTAGCCGTTTTAGCGGGTGCGCGTGTCGACGAACGGCGGCTTGACCACTTCGCACTCGATCATGCGACCGCGGACGTCGACGACGACCTTCCGACCGTCGGCGATGTCGGCGGCGGTGTCGATCAGCGCAAGGGCGATGCCGACTTTCAGTGTCGGGGAGAAGGTTCCCGAAGTGGTGATCCCGATCGGCGTCTCCCCGTTCAGAACCGTCAGATCGCCTCGCAGCACGCCGCGACCGAGCGCCTTCAGGCCGCGCAGTGTGCGGCGCGGACCGGCTTCCTTCTCCGCCAGCAGCGCCTCGCGGCCCCAGAACGCGTCCTTCTTCCAGCCGACGGCCCAGCCGCACCGCGCCTGAAGCGGCGAGATGTCCAGCGACAGCTCGTGTCCGTGCAGCGGATAGCCCATCTCGGTGCGCAGGGTGTCGCGCGCGCCGAGGCCCGCTGGCTCGCCCCCGGCCGCGGCGACGGCCTCGACGAGGGCGTCGAACACCACCGCCGCCTGATCCCAGTCCGGCAACAACTCGTAGCCGTGCTCGCCGGTGTAGCCGGTGCGGCACACCCGCACCTCGACGCCGCCGAAGACCGCGTCGGCGTAGCCCATGTAGTCCATGTCGGTGGGCAGCCCCAGACCGCCGACGACCTCGGCCGACTTGGGTCCCTGCACGGCCAGCACGGCGCGCGAGCGGTGCTCGTCGGTGATGGTCAGGCCGTCGGGGGCGCGCTCGTTCAGCGCGGCGACGACTGCGGCGGTGTTGGCGGCGTTGGGCACCAGGAAGATCTCGTCGTCGGAGACGTAGTAGGCGATCAGGTCGTCGATGACACCCGCGGAGTCCGTGCAGCACAGGGTGTACTGCGCCTTGCCCGGACCGATGCGGCGGAGATCGTTGGTGAAGGCGGAGTTGACGTACTCGGCCGCCCCGGGACCCTTCACCAGTGCCTTTCCGAGGTGGCTGACGTCGAAGAGGCCGACGGTGGTGCGGGTGGCGGTGTGCTCGGCCACCGTGCCCGCGTAGGACACCGGCATCAGCCAGCCGCCGAACTCGGCGAAGCTCGCCCCGAGCTCGCGGTGGCGGTTTTCCAGCGGGCCGTGCAACAGGTTGTCACTCACGGCCAACCACACTAGTAGCCCAGTGGATAGGGTGAACCCCCGTGAGCACTCCAGCCGGTTACCAGTCCCCCGCCGTCACCGTCGCCAGCACCTTGCCCAAGCGCAAAGTCGCGTCGTCGGTGCTGATCGTGCCTGTCGTCACCGGCGGCGACGAGAACTCGGACGCGACGGCGCGCGTTCTCGCCAGCCCGTATCTGGACGCCGAGGCGATCGGCGAGATCCAGGCGGCGCTCGACGCGCTGGGCGCCAAGGGCGGTGCCGAGCAACTGACCCGGATGGTGACGCCGTCGCTGCCGGTCAGCAGCGTGCTGGCGGTGGGGCTGGGCAAGAGCCGCGAAAGCTGGCCCGCCGAGATGATCCGGCGGGCCGCCGGTGTGGCCGCGCGCTCGCTGTGGGGGGTCGAGAACGTCGTCACCACCCTGTCGGATCTGGACCTGGAGGCGGCGGTCGAGGGCTTGATCCTGGGCGCCTACCGGTTCAGCGATTTCCGCAGCGCGAAGACCGCCCCCAAGGACGCCGGGCTGCGCAAGATCACCGCGCTCACCCCCGACACGAAGTCGGTGACCAAGGACGCCGCCGCGCGGGCGGAGGCGGTCGCAACGGCCGTCGCGACCGCCCGCGATTTCGTGAACACCCCGCCCAGCCACCTCTTCCCTGCCGAATTCGCCCAGCGGGCAAAGGCTTTGGGCGATGCAGCAGGGATCGACGTCGAGGTGCTCGACGACAAGACCCTCGCCAAGCAGGGTTTCGGCGGGATCGTCGGTGTCGGCAAGGGCTCCTCCCGGCCACCGTGGCTGGTGCGGCTGACGCACAGGGGTGCCAAGAACAAAAAATCCAAGAAGGTCGCGCTCGTCGGCAAGGGCATCACGTTCGACACGGGCGGCATCTCGATCAAGCCCGCCGCCAACATGCACCACATGACCTCGGACATGGGGGGTGCCGCGGCCGTCATCGCGACGGTGGTTCTCGCCGCGAGGCGGCAGCTGCCGATCGATGTGGTCGCCACGGTGCCGATGGCCGAGAACATGCCGTCGTCCACGGCGCAGCGGCCGGGCGATGTGTTGACCCAGTACGGCGGCATCACCGTCGAGGTGCTCAACACCGACGCCGAGGGCAGGCTGATCCTGGCCGACGCGATCGTGCGGGCGTGCGAGGACCAACCCGACTACCTGATCGAGACCTCGACGCTGACGGGCGCGCAGACCGTGGCGTTGGGGGCGCGGACCCCCGGGGTGATGGGCAGTGAGGAGTTCCGCGACCGCGTCGCCGAGATCTCGCAGGAGGTCGGCGAGAACGGCTGGGCGATGCCGCTGCCCGAGGAGCTCAAGGACGATCTCAAGTCGACGGTCGCCGACCTGGCCAACGTGAGCGGTTCCCGGTACGCCGGCATGCTGGTCGCGGGCACGTACCTGCGCGAGTTCGTCGCCGAGGGCGTGCAGTGGGCGCACATCGACGTCGCGGCCCCGGCGTACAACTCGGGCGGGCCGTGGGGTTACACGCCCAAGGGCGGGACCGGGGTGCCGACGCGCACGATGTTCGCGGTCCTGGAGGACATAGCCGTGAACGGCTGATCTGGCCTGAGCCGTGAACGGCTGATCTGGCCTGAGCCGGCACCTACATGACGCTCCCGCCACGCGCCGCACTGCGCATCGCCGGCGGCAGGGCGTGGGCGGCGCCGTAGACGAAGTACGCCTCGGGCGTCACGGGTCGGATGGCCTTGTTCGCCTTCACCGCGGCGACGATGGCCTTGGCGACCTTCTCGGGTCCGTACCGGCGTACCCCGAACCCTTTTCGTGCCCGCCCGCGAACCGTTTCGACGTCGTGTCTGCGCGCCTCGGGCAGCGAGAAGCGGGTGGTGTCGACGATGTTGGTGCCGACGACGCCGGGACAGATGGTGGTCAGCCCGATCCCAGCCGTATCCAGTTCTGCCCGTAGGCAATCCGAGAACATGTAGACCGCCGCCTTGGACGTGCAGTAGGCGTTCATGACGTTGACGGGCGCATACGACGCCATCGAGGCGACGTTGACTATGTGGCCGCCGGTTCCCCGTTCGACGAGGCGTTTGGCGAAAGACCGGCAGCCGTTGACCACACCGCCGAAGTTGATGTCGAGCACCCGGTCGAACTCCTCGGCCGGGGTGTCGAGGAAGAATCCGGCATGACCGACACCCGCGTTGTTCACGACGATGTCGGGGACCCCGTGCTCGGCGCACACCCGTTCGGCGAACGCTTCGACGGCAGCCGCGTCGGCGACGTCGAGGGGGTAGCTGTGCGCGGCGGCGCCCTCGGCGACGATGCGCCGCGCGGTCTCCTCGAGTCCGGTCTCGTCGACGTCGCTGATCACCACGTCCGCGCCGTCCCTTGCGAACGCCACAGCGGTCTCCCGCCCGATCCCACTACCGGCACCGGTCACCGACACGAGGGTGTCACCGAAGGGTTTCCGAGAGCGGCCGACCTGTGCGCGCAACAGTTCGCGGGCCGCGGGGGCACCGTCGAGGTGGTCGACGAGCTGGATGACCGACCGCGCCAGCACCCGCGGATGGGAGGTCGGCGACCGGTGCCCGGCCCTGATGTCGCGCCGCCACAGCCGCGGCACCCAGGCGCCCATCTCGTCGTAGAAGGACGGCCGCAGGTAGGGGTCCCGGGCATTGACGATGAGCTGCACCGGTACGTCGACGCCGACATCGCGGTCCTCGGTGCGAGCACCTGCGATCGCGCGGACGGCGTTGGCGCGATACATCTTCACCGGCACCGAGCGGGGCGCCATCACCGCCAGCTGTCCCAGCTGCCGGAGACCCTGCAGAAAACGCCGCGGACGGTAGGGCCTGCTCAGCGTGTCGACGAGATAGCGGTTGACGTGGTCGGGGCGCGGACCGGCTACCGAGGTGAACGACGCGACCCGGTTGGCGGCACCCGGACGCGTGAGGAACTCCCAGACCGCGGCCGATCCCCAATCGTGGGCCAGCACATGCACGGCGCGCTCACCGGACACGGCGTCGATGACCGCGGCGAAGTCGTCGGCGAGTCGCTCGGTCCGGTACGCCGAAGTTCGTTTGGGCACAGCGGAATCGCCCGCTCCGCGATTGTCGTAGCAGATGACGCGGAACCTGTCCGCGAGCAGCGGCACGATCCCGTCCCACAGTCGGTGGGTGTCGGGATAACCGTGCGCCAGAACCAGCGCGGGCCCGTCTGCGTTGCCCTGTTCGTAGACGGCGATTCGGACGCCGTCGCTGCTCTCCACAAACCGCTGGGTCATGGCACCTCCGCGAGCGGACACTACTAGCGGTCGTCGAGCTCCTCGCGCAGGGCACGCTTGCGCTGAATTCGCTGCCGCGCGTCGTAGTCACGCATGCGTTGCGGGTAGCCGACCTTCTGCACGTCGTACACCGGGATCTTGAGGCGATCGGACAGGCGGCGCGCCCCGGCGGCTCCCCCGGCCCTGCGACGGGTCCACTCGCCGTCCGCGGCGACCAGGACCACGGTGATCTCGGTGACCGTCGTCTTCGGCTCGACGAACGCCTCGACGCCCTTGTGCTCTGCGACCCACTGCTGGAGATAGCGAAGATCCGCCGCCGGGTCGCGGGTCGCCGGCACACCCGCGCGGCGCCGCCGGCGAAGCTTGTCGAACAGTCCCACCTGGCGATGCTCCTTTCCGGCGCGCAGGGCCGCCGGCTCTCGCGGCCCTCATTCGATAGTGCCGGAGCAGCCAGTACCCCCGCCTGCGGCGAAACGTGACGGTGGACGTGACAGGATGGGAACCGATACTTCGACACCTCGACACCGTGCAAGGGAGCCACGACACAATGGCCATCTCCGTCCAGATGCCCGCACTCGGCGAGAGCGTTACCGAGGGGACAGTGACCCGCTGGCTCAAGCAAGAGGGTGACACGGTCGAAGAGGACGAACCCCTGTTGGAGGTGTCGACCGACAAGGTCGACACCGAGATCCCCTCTCCGGCCTCAGGTGTGCTGAAGAAGATCGTCGCCCAGGAGGACGACACGGTCGAGGTCGGCGGCGAGCTGGCCGTCATCGGCGACGCCGACGACAGCGACAGCGACAGCGACGAGGGCGGAGATGAGCCCGCCGCGGAGAAGTCCGACGAGCCGGAACCCGAACCCGAGCCCAAGTCGAAGCCCGCCGCCAAATCGTCGGGCTCGTCGGGTTCGTCCACGCCGGTGCTCATGCCGGAACTGGGTGAGTCGGTGACCGAGGGAACGGTGACCCGCTGGCTCAAGAAGGTCGGCGACAGCGTCGAGGTGGACGAGCCGCTGGTGGAGGTGTCCACCGACAAGGTCGACACCGAGATCCCGTCGCCGGTTGCCGGCAAGCTGCTGTCCATCACCGCCGAGGAGGACGACACCGTCGAGGTCGGCGGCGAGCTGGCCAAGATCGGCGACGCCGACGCCTCGAGCGACGACGAGCCGGAACCTGAACCGGAGCCCGAGCCGGAGCCTGAACCGGAGCCCGAGCCCGAGCCCGAGCCCGAGCCCGAGCCCGAGCCAGAACCGGCGAAGGAAAAGGCCGAACCCAAGCCGGAACCGAAGGCGGAACCCGAGTCCAAGCCTCAACCCAAGCCCGAGCCCAAGGCGGAGCCCGAGGCCGAGCCGGCCGAGGCCGAGGCGCCGTCCGGCGGCGACAGCGGCCCGTACGTCACCCCGCTGGTGCGCAAGCTGGCCACCGAGCACAGCGTCGACCTGGCCTCCGTCAAGGGCACCGGCGTCGGCGGCCGCATCCGCAAGCAGGATGTGCTCGCAGCGGCCGACGAGAAGAAGGTCGCCAAGGGCACGGCCAAGCCCGAACCCGCCGCCGAGGCTCCCGCGCCCGAGGCTGCGCTGGCCCATCTGCGCGGTACCACGCAGAAGGCCAACCGGATCCGTCAGATCACCGCGAAGAAGACACGCGAATCACTGCAGGCGACAGCGCAATTGACCCAGACCCACGAGGTCGACATGACGAAGATCGTGTCGCTGCGGGCGAAGGCGAAGGCGAAGTTCGCCGAGCGGGAGGGCGTCAACCTGACCTACCTGCCGTTCATCGCCAGGGCCGTGATCGACGCGTTGAAGATCCACCCGAACGTCAACGCCAGCTACAACGAGGACGCCAAGGAGATCACCTACTACGACGCCGAGCATCTCGGCTTCGCGGTCGACACCGAGCAGGGTCTGCTGTCGCCGGTGATCAAGAACGCCGGCGACCTGTCGCTGGGCGGGCTGGCCCGCGCGATCGCCGACATCGCCGCCCGGGCGCGTTCGGGCGACCTCAAGCCCGACGAACTGTCCGGTGGCACCTTCACGATCACCAACATCGGCAGCCAGGGCGCGCTGTTCGACACGCCGATCCTGGTTCCGCCGCAGGCGGCGATGCTGGGCACCGGCGCGATCGTCAAACGCCCGCGGGTGATCGTCGACGAGTTCGGCAACGAATCGATCGGCGTGCGTTCGGTGTGTTACCTGCCGCTGACCTACGACCACCGCCTGATCGACGGCGCCGACGCGGGGCGCTTCGTCACCACGATCAAGCGGCGGCTCGAAGAGGGCGCGTTCGAGGCGGATCTGGGGCTGTAGAAAGCAGTGTCGATGCCATCAGAATCGGTCATCGCCGTTGCGGGATCTTCCGGTCTGATCGGTACGGCGCTGGTCTATGCGCTTCGTGCCACCGATCGCCGGGTGCTGCGCATCGTGCGACGGGCACCGTCGAGCGCCGACGAGGTCTACTGGAATCCCGACACCGGCGAGTTCGATCCGGACACGCTGCACGGGGTGGACGCCGTGGTCAACCTGTGCGGCGTCGGCGTCGGCGAGAAGCGGTGGTCGGGCGCGTTCAAGCAGAGCCTGCGTGACAGCCGCATCGGCCCCACCGAGGTGTTGTCCAACGCGGTCGTCGACGCAGGCGTGCCCGTCCTGATCAACTCGAGCGCCGTCGGCTATTACGGAGACACCGGTAACCACACCGTCGACGAGACCGCCGGACCCGGCACCGGCTTCCTCGCCCGACTCGCGCTGGACTGGGAGAACGCCACCGCATCGGCGGCCGACTCCGGGGTTCGGGTCGTGCTGACCCGCACCGGGCTGGTGATGGCGCCGTCGGGCGGCATGCTCAGCCGGCTGAAACCGCTGTTCGCGCTGGGCCTGGGCGCTCGCCTGGGCAACGGTCGCCAGTATCTGCCGTGGATCAGCCTCGAGGACCAGATCCGCGCGCTGCTGTTCGCGATCAACCGCGACGACGTGTCCGGGCCCGTCAACTTCACCGGGCCCGCGCCGGTCACCAACGCCGAGTTCACGACGGCGCTGGGACGCACGATGAACCGCCCGACCCTGCTGATGGCCCCGGGGTTCGCGCTGCGCACGGCGCTGGGTGAGTTCGCCGACGAGGGACTGCTGGGCGGCCAGCGCGCGATCCCCGCGGCGCTGGAGCGTGCCGGGTTCCACTTCCGCCACAACACCATCGGCGAGGCCCTGGCGTTCGCCACCGCACCCAAGGGCATCTGAGCGGGAGTAGCGTCGTGTTCATGGCGGCATCCATCCGGTCTCACCGCACGCCGGTGCAGGTGCGGCGCCTGGGCACCCTGGACTACCGGTCGGCGTGGGATCTGCAGCGCGAACTGGCCGACGCGCGGGTCGCGGGCGGCCCCGACACGCTTCTGCTGCTGCAGCATCCCCCGGTGTACACCGCGGGTCGGCGCACCCTCCCCGAAGAAATGCCGGTGGACGGCACGCCGGTGATCGAGACCGACCGCGGCGGCAAGATCACCTGGCACGGTCCCGGACAGCTCGTCGGCTATCCCATCATCGGACTGGCCGAGCCCCTCGACGTCGTCAACTTCGTTCGGCGACTTGAGGATTCGCTGATCAAAGTGTGCGGCGATCTGGGTCTGGAGACGGGGCGCGTCGAGGGCCGGTCGGGGGTGTGGGTTCCTGGTGACGACGTCCGCCCGGCGCGCAAGATCGCCGCGATCGGCATCAGGGTCGCGCGGGCGACGACACTGCACGGGTTCGCGCTGAACTGCGATTGCGATCTCGGCGCGTTCGGCTCCATCGTGCCGTGCGGCATCGCCGATGCCGGGGTGACGTCGCTGACCGCCGAGCTCGGCGCCACGGTGCGCGTCGAGGACGTCGTCGACCGGGTCGCCGGTGCGGTATGTGACGTGCTCGACGGTCCGCTCGGCAGGCACGTCGACGCCCCGGACGCAGTAGCATCGATGCAGTGAGTGTCACTCCCGAAGGCCGCAAGCTCCTCCGCCTCGAGGTGCGCAATGCCGAGACGCCGATCGAGCGCAAGCCGCCGTGGATCAAAACCAGGGCGAGAATGGGCCCGGAGTACACCGCGCTGAAGTCGTTGGTGCGCCGCGAAGGCCTGCACACGGTATGCGAGGAAGCGGGTTGCCCCAACATCTTCGAGTGCTGGGAAGACCGCGAGGCCACGTTCCTGATCGGCGGCGAGCAGTGCACCCGGCGCTGCGATTTCTGCCAGATCGACACCGGTAAGCCCGCCGACCTGGACCGCGACGAGCCGCGCCGGGTGGCCGAGAGCGTGGCCGCGATGGGGCTGCGCTACTCCACAGTCACCGGGGTGGCCCGCGACGACCTGCCCGACGGCGGTGCCTGGCTGTACGCCGAGACGGTCCGCCAGATCAAGGCCCTGAACCCGAACACCGGCGTCGAGCTGCTGATCCCCGACTTCAACGCCGAGCCCGCCCTGCTCGAGCAGGTCTTCGAGTCGCTCCCGGAAGTGTTGGCGCACAACGTCGAAACGGTCCCGCGCATCTTCAAGCGGATCCGTCCGGGTTTCCGCTACGAGCGCAGCCTGTCGGTCATCACGATGGCCCGTGATTACGGATTGGTGACCAAGAGCAACCTCATCCTCGGCATGGGCGAGACGCCGCAGGAGGTCCGCGACGCGCTGCGCGACCTGCACGACGCCGGCTGCGACATCGTCACCATCACCCAGTACCTGCGACCGTCGGCGCGTCACCACCCGGTGGAACGGTGGGTGCACCCCGACGAGTTCGTCGAGCACGAGGGGTACGCGGCCGGCCTCGGCTTCGCCGGCGTGCTCGCCGGACCGCTGGTCCGCTCGTCGTATCGGGCGGGCAGGCTGTACGCCCAGACGCTCGCGTCGCGGACCACGGGAGCCGCCGCGACTCCGGCGATATCCGCCGCCAAACCCGCCGTATCCTGAACGAATGGCGAAGACGCGTAAACCCGCGGAGACGAAGGCGGCAAAAGCAGAGGCGAAGGCCGCCCGCAAGGCGGCCTCCAAGCAGCGCCGCAGCCAGCTGTGGCAGGCGTTTCAGATGCAGCGCAAAGAGGACAAGCGACTACTGCCGTACATGATCGGTGCGTTTGTGCTGATCGTGGGCTTGTCGGTGGCGGCGGGCCTCTCTGTGGGCGGGTTCACGATGTTCATGATGATCCCGCTCGGCGTGGTGCTCGGCGCGCTGGTGGCGTTCATCATCTTCGGCCGCCGCGCCCAGAAGTCGGTGTATCGCAAGGCCGAAGGCCAGACCGGGGCGGCGGCGTGGGCGCTGGAGAATCTGCGCGGCAAGTGGCGGGTCACCCCGGGCGTCGCGGCGACCGGCCACTTCGACGCGGTGCACCGCGTCATCGGCCGGCCCGGCGTGATCTTCGTCGGGGAAGGCGCGGCGACGCGCGTGAAGCCGCTTCTGGCCCAGGAGAAGAAGCGCACCGCGCGCCTGGTCGGCGACGTCCCGATCTACAACATCATCATCGGCAACGGCGACGGCGAGGTTCCGCTGTCCAAGCTGGAGCGGCACCTGACCAAGCTGCCGGCCAACATCACCGTCAAGCAGATGGACTCCCTGGAGTCCCGCCTGGCCGCGCTGGGCACCAAGATCGGACCCGCCGCGATGCCGAAGGGTCCGCTCCCGGCGCAGGCCAAGATGCGCGGGGTGCAGCGCACCGTGCGGAGGAAGTAGCGCGGGTTCACCTTCTGACGACGGCCGTCTTGGTCGCCAGGTCGTGCAGGCCGCGCAGGTCGGAGTCGGTGAACAGCGCCGGGATCACGAGGGCGATCAGCAGGCCGCGCGCCAGCGCCCGCCCCGTGCCGACATGCGCGCGGTTGTCGACCGGGACCACTTTCAGGCCCAGTGCCAGCTGGCCCGGGGAGAAGCCGAACAGCCGCACCGAAACGACGCCGAGCACCAGCCAGATGACCAGCACCGCGGCCGGCAGCATCGACCAGCTCACCAGGCCTGCCGTCATCGCCAACGCCGCCAGCCCGTAGGACACCAGCCAGTCGACGCACAGTGCGGCGACGCGGCGACCGAAGCGTGCGACCGAACCCGGCCCGGTCTGCGGGAAGCCGATACGCTCGCCCGGGTAGGCGCCGGGCTGCGATTCGCTGGGACCCGACAGCCAGGAACCCAAACCGGAACCAGTAGTGCGGGCCATGCAGCCAGGATATGTGGGTGCGGCCGCTGCGCAGGCGGCGGTGCCTGGATGGCCATGCGTAACGTCGGCGCAACATATGGTTGACGACGGTGCAACATCGTGTCCATAGCGTCAACGCGGGCTTACCAGATATAAGGAGAGCAATCAGTGGCAGAAAAGACCGCCGACGACATCATCAAGCAGATCAAGGACGAGAACGTCGAGTACGTCGACATTCGATTCTGTGATCTGCCCGGCGTCGTCCAACACTTCTCGATCCCGGCCTCGGCATTCGACGAGAGCGTGTTCGAGGACGGCCTCGCGTTCGACGGCTCGTCGGTGCGCGGATTCCAGTCCATCCACGAGTCCGACATGATGTTGCTGCCCGACCCGGCGACTGCGCGCATCGATCCGTTCCGCGCCGCCAAGACGCTGAACATCAACTTCTTCGTGCACGATCCGTTCACCCGTGAGGCCTATTCGCGCGACCCGCGCAACGTCGCCCGCAAGGCCGAGAACTACCTGGCCAGCACCGGCATCGCGGACACCTGCTTCTTCGGCGCCGAGGCGGAGTTCTACATCTTCGATTCCGTCAGCTTCGATTCGCGGATCAACGGCACCTTCTACGAGGTCGACTCCGAGTCGGGCTGGTGGAACACCGGCGAGCCGCTCGAGGCCGACGGCAGCCCGAACCGCGGCTACAAGGTCCGGCCGAAGGGCGGCTACTTCCCGGTGGCCCCGTACGACCACTACGTCGACCTGCGCGACGAGATGGCGACCAACCTGCAGAACGCGGGCTTCACGCTGGAGCGCGGTCACCACGAGGTGGGCACCGCAGGCCAGGCCGAGATCAACTACAAGTTCAACACGCTGCTGCACGCGGCCGACGACGTGTTGCTCTTCAAATACATCATCAAGAACACGGCGTGGGCGAACGGCAAGACCGTCACGTTCATGCCCAAGCCGCTGTTCGGTGACAACGGCTCCGGCATGCACGCGCACCAGTCTTTGTGGAAGGACGGCAAGCCGCTGTTCCACGACGAGTCCGGCTACGCCGGCCTGTCGGATCTGGCGCGTCACTACATCGGCGGCATTCTGCACCACGCACCGTCGCTGCTGGCGTTCACCAACCCGACGGTGAACTCCTACAAGCGCCTGGTGCCGGGTTACGAGGCGCCGATCAACCTGGTGTACAGCCAGCGCAATAGGAGTGCGTGCGTACGAATTCCTATCACCGGCAACAACCCGAAGGCCAAGCGCCTCGAGTTCCGCTGCCCGGACAGCTCGGGTAACCCGTACCTCGCGTTCGCGGCCATGCTGATGGCCGGCATCGACGGCATCAAGAAGAAGATCGAGCCGCTCGCACCGGTCGACAAGGACCTCTACGAGTTGCCGCCCGAGGAGGCCGCCAACATCCCGCAGGCGCCGACGTCGCTGTCGTCGGTGATCGACAAGCTCGAAGAGGACCACGAGTACCTCACGGAGGGCGGTGTGTTCACCACCGATCTCATCGAGACGTGGATCACCTACAAGCGGGAGAACGAGATCATGCCGGTGCAGATCCGTCCGCACCCGTACGAGTTCGCGCTGTACTACGACGTCTAAGTCGGCTGACCGGCGCGACGTCTAAGTCGACGCGCCCGCAGTAGTTCGCAACGAGTCCACCCGTTCGGCAGTCACCACCGCCGAGCGGGTGGACTCGTTTGCGTCGAGCCACCTTCGTCCCCTGTTGGACGGGTCCCCGACAAACCGGTCCCCCCGCCACCCTCCGCTGACGCGCGCGAAAATTCGCGACGTGATCTGCGTTACACCACGTGCCGAGCGGGTAGATCGAGGAGAGCGATCCCGAATCGCACGGCGGCCCGCCTTTCGGGCCAGGGACGAAGGAGCGGAAGCTCATGAGAGACGCCTTGAACGACATGTGGCGTTCGGTCGCCACGTTCGCGCCCAAACTGGTCGCGTTCCTGCTCATCCTGATCATCGGGTGGATCATCGCCAAGTTGATCGCCAAGGCGGTCGACAAGATCCTCGAGCGCGTCGGATTCGACCATGCCGTGGAACGCGGCGGCGTCAAGCGCGCCCTGGCCAGAAGTCAGTACGACGCCTCCACGATCGCCAGCAAGATCGTCTACTACGCGCTTCTGCTGTTCGTGCTGCAGTTGGCGTTCGGCGTGTTCGGGCCCAACCCGATCAGCGACCTGATCTCCGGCGTCATCGCTTTCCTTCCGAAGCTGTTCGTCGCGCTGATCATCATCGTGGTGGCGTCTGCCATCGCTGCCGCGGTGCGGGATCTGCTGTCGAACACCCTGAGCGGCCTTTCCTACGGCAGGGCGTTGGCCAACATCGCCAGCATCTTCATCATCGGGCTGGGCCTGATCGCCGCCCTCAACCAGGTCGGCATCGCGCTGACCGTGACCCTGCCGGTGCTGGTGGCCATCCTCGGGACGATCGGAGGCATCCTCGTCGTCGGCGTCGGCGGCGGCCTGATCAAGCCGATGCAGGGTCGTTGGGAGAACTATCTGAACAAGGCCGAAGAAGAGAGCCGCAACGTGCGTGAGCGGTTGTCCACGTCGAACAGCGCCGCCGGGCGGGACACCCGCGCCGCTGCGGGCGCGCACCATCAAGACCCGTACACCGAGCAGACCGCTCAGCTGCCGACGGGGGCGGGGCAACCGTCGCACGGCTACCAGCCGCCCGGGTACTCGCAGCAATCCGGCTACCCTCAGTCGGGCCAGCAGCAGCCCGGCTATTCTCAGCCCGGCCAGCAAGCGCCGTACCCCCACCCCGACAACCCGCCGATGCGGCCCGGCTACTGAAAATACAACGGATACAACATCACTGACGTAGCGAAGGCGACGGTCAGCGGGGCAACGCTGGCGTCTCAACAAAGGGGATGAACCCCGACGACCGCCTTGCAGGAGACGCCGGCGCCATCCCTCACCACCGCCACCCACTGATCCGTTCAGTTGCCTCATGCACCCAGGCTCAAACCCACCGTGCTCCAGACGGCCCGAAGCGGCGACTCGACGCTTGTCGTTCCGGTGCCATAAACCAAAGCGCCATCCGGACCGTAGTCCGTCCAGGTATTCTCCAGGCATGACTGCGAACCTCGACGCACGCCTTGCCGGCTACTCGTCCCCCGTGTTGAGCATCTTCCGCATCGTGTTCGGCATTCTTTTCACGCTGCACGGCACCATGAAGCTCTTCGGATGGCCACTGGGCGAGGCGGTCCCCGTCGGTACCTGGCCGTTCTGGTTCGCCGGCGTGATCGAACTGGTCCTCGGGCTGCTGATCACCGTCGGATTCTTCACCCGCATCGCCGCGATCATCGCCTCGGGCGAGATGGCGGTCGCGTACTTCTGGCAGCACTGGGCGCTGTTCAGCGGCGAACCCGCCAGCTTCTGGCCGTTCTCCAACGGCGGCAATGGCGGCGAACTCGCGATCCTCTTCTGCTTCGCCTTCCTGACGCTGGCGACGACAGGCGCAGGCGCGTGGTCGGTGGACGGCCGGCGCCGGGGCTCGGTCGTCGCGAGGCACTGACGACGCGGTCGCACCCCCGCCAGCCCACGGATGGCGATCCCGCACACCGCGACCGTCGGGGGTAGCGCGGCGTCTTCGCCGCAGCTCTAGTCGTCCAACCCCAGATCCTCACGGAACCGGTGCATTCCGTCGATCTTGTCGGTCACCGATGCGTCGCTGCCGCTGTAGAACATCCACGGCATCGTGATGATCCCGGTGATCCCGCCGGCCTCGGCCGCCGCATAGTTCTCAAGGGTGAACGCGTCGGTGAGCGGGGTGATGACCTCGAAACCGTCCATCGTCGAACCCTATTCGGCCCGCAGCTCCCGCAGCACCGAAACACGTTCGAGCGCACGCTCGGTGGTGATCAGGTCCCCGATCCATCCGTCGTGGCGTGCGGCGCGCCGCAGTGCGATGTCGGACAGCCCGCCGACGTAGACCGGGATGTGCGGCGGGGTCGGCTCCATCTCCATCCGCGGTGCGGTGTAGAACTCGCCGGAGAACTCCGTCCAGCCCGGCGACCACAGCGCCTTCATCAACTCCAACATCTCGTCGGTGCGCTTGCCGCGCCGTTCGAACTGCTGGCCAAGCAGCTCGAACTCCTCACGGCACCACCCCACACCGATACCGAGTTCCAGTCGACCCCGGGCCAGCACCGCCGCGGTACCGATCGATTTCGCGGCAGAGTACGGATCGCGCATCGCAGGCAGGTACACCGTGGTGACGAAGTGCAGCCGTTTGGTCACCAACGCGATCGCCCCGATGATCACCCACGGGTCCGGCCAATCGGTGAACGCCTCCCACCGCCTGCTGCCGTCCTTGGTGTACGGGTACGGCGTCTGAAGTGTCTCCAGATTGATGACGTGGCCGGGAACCGCCATGCCGTGGTAGCCGAGATCATCTGCCGCCTTGGCGATCTCGACGGCCTCCCGGGTGTCGAGAAAGGCCGTCGAAACGTAGTACTTCATCCGGCGTCCCGCGCCCATGCGGGCTTGATGAACACTCCCTCGGCTTCGACGGTGACACCCTCGGCATCTCTGAGGTAGCCCCGCGCGAAGGTCTTCACACCCTCGGACCGCTCGACGAACGCCTCCGCGCGCACCCGCCCCAGATGGGTGCCGCGCAGGTACTTCACGCTGATCGTGCCGGTGAACTTCGGCTGGCTGAGCCCCTCGCTGGCCACCTCCCCGAGGATGTGGTCGAGCAGCAGCGCACAGATCCCGCCGTGCACCCACCCCGGCGGCCCCTCGTAGGCGGGTCCCAGCGTGAACTCACTCCAGCAGCTGCCGTCGGCCTCGTGTTCGATGATCATCGGCGGGGCGATCGCATTGCGCAGTCCCACGGCGGGATTCGCCCACGCCAGCGGGCGCCCGGTGTCGGCGTGCCGCAGCGTCGACGTCGCCATGCGCTGCTCGCGCTCCAGCAGCTCCGCGGCCGCCTCGAGGTGACCGAGAGCCTCCCGCACCGTGGCCTCGTCGACCGCGGTGTGGATCCCCGCGTCGATGAGCCTGCGCAGCGCATCGGTCAGCGGCTCGTAGCTCGCGCGCTGCCGGGCGTACTCCTCGGCGTTGATGACGTCGAACGGGAATTCCACCGTTACCCTCCACATCCATGAGGCGACTCAGCCTCCGAAGATCTTGCGCACCACGGCTTTTGCCCGTCTGGTGATTCGCAGATAGTTGTCCAGGAACTCGCTGCCGTCGCCGTCGCGCCAGCCTGCCGCCACCGCCACGGCGTTGAGCAGGCGACCGGGACCGGGCAGCTGATCGGTGGGTTTGCCGCGCACCAGCACCAACGCGTTGCGGGCCCGTGTCGCCGTCAGCCACGCGTCGCGCAGGAGCTCGATGTCACCCTCGGCGATCAACTCGGCGGCGCCGATCGCATCCAGGGTGTCCAGAGTCGAGGTGGTGTGCAGGGCGGGCATCTTGTGCGCGTACCGCAGCTGCAGCAGCTGGACCGTCCACTCGATGTCGGCGAGCCCGCCGCGGCCCAGTTTCGTGTGCGTGTTCGGGTCGGCGCCGCGCGGCAGCCGCTCGGCGTCCACGCGTGCCTTGATGCGCCGGATCTCCTGCACCGTCTCCGCCGACACGCCACCTGCCGGGTAGCGCGTCTTGTCGACCATCAGCAGGAAGCGCTCACCGAGTTCGAGGTCGCCCGCGACCCGGTGTGCGCGCAGCAACGCCTGAACCTCCCACGGCTGCGCCCACTGGTCGTAATAGGCCGCATAGGACGCCAGGGTCCGCACCAGCGGCCCACTGCGCCCCTCGGGCCGCAGGTTGGTGTCGACCTCCAGCGGCGGGTCGCCGCTGGGAGTACCCAGACGCGTCCGAACCTGTTCGGCCACCGTCCCCGCCCACTTCACCGCGGCCGACTCCTCGACGCCCTCGTTGGGTTCGCAGACGAACAGCACGTCGGCGTCGGAGCCGTATCCGAGTTCGCCGCCGCCGAGGCGCCCCATCCCGATCACGGCGATGCGCGCCGGCGGACCGGACTCGGGGGTGTTCGCCCGGATCACCGCCTCCAGCGCGGCCTGCAGGACCGCCACCCACACCGACGTGAGCTGGTGGCACACGTCGGTCACCTCGAGCATGCCCAGCAGGTCGGCCGAGGCGATCCGGGCCAGCTCCCGGCGCCGCAGCGACCGGGCCGCGGCGATCGCCCGCAGCGGGTCGCTGTGCCGGGCCGCCGAGGCCACCAGCGACCGTACCGCCCCTTCGGTGTCGACGTCGCACAGCTTGGGCCCGTTGGGTCCGTCGGCGTAGAGCTGGATCACCTCGGGAGCCCGCATCAGCAGTTCGTGCACGTATGCCGAGGTGCCGAGGACGTGCATCAGCCGCTTGGCCACCGCACCCTCGTCGCGCAGGGTCGCCAGGAACCAGCGTTGGTCGGCGAGTTCGTCGCTGAGCCTGCGGTAGTTCAGCAGTCCCGCATCGGGGTCGGGGGTGTCGGAGAGCCAGTCCAGCAGTGTGGGCAGCAGAATCTGCTGCACGCGACCACGGCGGGCGGTGCCGCCGGTCAGCGCGGCCAGATGGGTCAGCGCGCTCTGCGGCCCCTCGTAGCCGAGTGCGGCGAGCTGGCGTTCGGCCGATTCGGCGCTCATGCCGTCGGAAAGTCCCAGTGAGTCGGGACCGACCGACTCCAGCAGCGGTTGGTAGAACAGCTTGGCGTGCAGCCGCGACACCCGGTGGTTCTGGCGTTTGAGTTCCTCGCGCAGCACCCCCAGCGCATCGTGGCGGCCGTCCGGACGCATGTGCGCCGCGCGGGCCAGCCAGCGCATGGCCTCGTCGTCGTCGGCCTCGGGCAGCATGTGCGTGCGCTTGAGGCGCTGCAGTTGGAGCCGGTGTTCGAGCAGCCGCAGGAACTCGTAGGACGCCGTGAGGTTGGCGGCGTCGTCTCTGCCGATGTAACCACCCGTCCCCAGCGCGGCCAGCGCGTTGACGGTCGACGCCACGTGCAGCTCGTCGTCGTTGCGGCCGTGCACCAATTGCAGCAGCTGGACGGCGAATTCGACGTCGCGCAGGCCGCCGCTGCCGAGCTTGAGCTCGCGGGACCGGACGCCCGCGGGGACCAGCTCCTCGACGCGCCTGCGCATGGCCTGCACCTCCGGCACGAAGTCCTCGCGCTCACAGGCGGTCCACACCATCGGCATCAGCGCCTCGATGTAGCGGCGGCCCAGTTCGCCGTCTCCTGCTGCGGGCCGCGCCTTCATCAGGGCCTGGAACTCCCACGTCTTCGCCCACCGCTCGTAGTAGGCGACGTGCGAATCCAGGGTGCGCACCAGCTGGCCCTGCTTGCCCTCCGGCCGCAGCGCGGCATCGACTTCGAAGAACGCGTCGGCGGCCAGTCGCATCATCTCGCCGGCGATCCTCGTCGCGACCCCGAGGCGGCTGTGCGAGCCGTCGTCGGTGACGAAGATGACGTCGACGTCGCTGACGTAGTTGAGTTCCCGCGCGCCGCATTTGCCCATCGCGATCACCGCGAGCGCGGGCGGCGGCGCGTCGCCGCACACCGACCGGGACACGACGTTCAGCGCCGCACCCAGCGCCGCGTCGGCGAGGTCGGAGAGGTGCTCACCCACCACGGTGAACGGCAGCACGGGTTCGTTCTCCACCGTCGAGGCGACGTCGAGGGCGGCCAGCACCAGCAACCGGTTGCGGTAGAGGGCGCGCAGCGGCGGTATGGCAGCTGCTGCGCCCGTTGCCTTTTCGGCCTCGGCGGTGAACATCTCGCGCAGCTCCAGCGGCGCGGGCAGGGCGACTCTGCCCGTCAGCAGGTGCCAGGAGTCGGGGTTGGCGACCAGGTGATCGCCGAGGGCCAGCGAGGAACCGAGCACCGCGAACAGCCTGCCCCGCAGGCTGCGGTCCTTGAGCAGGGCGCGATCGAGCTCGGGCCATTCGTCACCGAGGGCCTCCGACAGGCGCACGACCGCACCCAATGCGGTGTCGGCGTCGGGCGCTCGCGACAGCGACCACAACAGCTCGACATGTGCCTCGGTATTCCACCCGAGGCTGTTCAGGTCGGCTTGTGCCTGCCGTTCGACCAGCCCGAGCCGACCGACGCCGGGCAGCTTGGGGCGCTGCGTCGCGGGTTTGGCCACACGTGAAATCTAACGGAGGTATCTGGTGCGACGCGCACCGCGGCCGACAAACTCCTACAACGACAGGTAGGTCTTGAGCTCGAAAGGCGTGACGTGGCTGCGGTAGTTCTCCCATTCGGCGCGCTTGTTGCGCAGGAAGAAGTCGAAGACGTGCTCGCCGAGCGCCTCGGCGACCAGCTCCGAGCTCTCCATCTCGGTCAGCGCGACACCCAGGCTGCCGGGCAGCTCCTTGTAGCCCATGGCGCGGCGTTCCTCCGGCGTCAGGGTCCAGACGTTGTCTTCGGCCTGCGGGCCGAGCACGTAGCTCTTCTCGATGCCGCGCAGTCCCGCGGCGAGGAGTACGGCGAACGTCAGGTACGGGTTGCAGGCCGAGTCGGGGCTGCGCACCTCGACCCGCCGTGACGACGACTTGTGCGGTGTGTACATCGGCACGCGCACCAACGCCGAGCGGTTGGCCGCACCCCAGGACGCCGCCGTCGGGGCCTCGCCGCCGTGCACCAGCCTCTTGTAGGAGTTCACCCACTGGTTGGTGACGGCGCTGATCTCGTTGGCGTGCTCGAGGATGCCTGCGATGAAGGACTTCCCGACATCGGAGAGCTGCTGCGGATCGTCGGGGCTGTGGAAGGCGTTGGTGTCGCCCTCGAACAGGCTCATGTGGGTGTGCATCGCCGAGCCGGGGTGTTCGGCGAACGGCTTGGGCATGAACGACGCGCGGACGCCTTCGCCGAGCGCGACCTCCTTGACGACGTACCGGAAGGTCATGACGTTGTCGGCCATCGACAGGGCGTCGGCGTAGCGCAGGTCGATCTCCTGCTGGCCGGGTGCGCCCTCGTGGTGGCTGAACTCCACCGAGATGCCCATCTGCTCGAGTGCGTCGATGGCGTGGCGGCGGAAGTTCGGCGCCGAGTCGTGCGCGGCCTGGTCGAAGTAGCCACCGTTGTCGGCGGGTACCGGTTCGGTGCCGTCGTACGGGCCCGGTTCGAGGAGGAAGAACTCGATCTCGGGATGCACGTAGCAGGAGAAGCCGAGGTCGCTGGCCTTCGACAATTGCCTGCGCAGCACGTGGCGCGAGTCGGCCCACGACGGTGACCCGTCGGGCATCGTGATGTCACAGAACATGCGCGCCGAGTGGTGGTCACCGCCGCTGGTGGTCCACGGCAGCACCTGGAACGTCGACGGATCGGGACGGGCGACCATGTCGGCTTCCGACACCCGCGCGAAACCCTCGATGGACGAGCCGTCGAAGCCGATGCCCTCCTCGAACGCACCCTCGAGTTCGGCGGGCGCAATGGCCACCGACTTGAGGTAACCGAGGACGTCGGTGAACCACAACCGGACGAAGCGGATATCCCGTTCTTCCAGTGTGCGCAGGACGAATTCCTTCTGCCGATCCATGCCCGAAGCGTAGGTTCCGGCTGTTAATTCTGTGTTACGGCGCTGCTAGCAGCGCAATCCGTCGGGGGGTACGACCGAGTCGACGAGGAAGTCGACGACCGCGGTGTCGATGCAGGCGTCCCCGTTGAACACCACCGTGTGCTGGTTGCCGACGAAGGTGATCAACGACGCGTCCATCTGCCGGGCCAGAACCGGACCGGCCTCGTAAGGGGTGGCGGGGTCCCCCGTGGTGGCCACCACGATCACCTTGCCGGGCCCCGGCGAGACGGCGGGGCCCGCCGTCGACGTCGGCGGCACCGGCCACATCGCGCAGACGTCGCGCGGGGCGTACCCGGTGAACGACCCGTACGCCAGGAACGGGGCCGCGGCCCGGACACGCCGGTCGGCGTCGACCCACGCCGCGGGGTCGGTCGGGTAGGCCGCATCGAGACAGCGGATGGCGGTGAAGGCGTCCCTGCGGTTCTTGTAGTGCCCGTTGCGGTCGCGCTGCTGGTAGTCGTCGGCGAGCAGCAGCAGGTCGATCGGGTCGGAGCCGCGTTGCAATCCCAGCAGGCCGCTGGTCAGGTAGGTCCAGTAGCGCGGCGAGTAGAGCGCGCTCGCGGTACCGGTGATCGCATCCTGGTAACTGAGGCCCCGAGGGTCTGAGGTCGGGGCTGGACGGTTGACGAGCGGATCGACGAGTTGGTGGTAGCGGGTGACGAACTGCGCGGGGTCGGTGCCGAGCGGGCATGCGGCCGACTGGGCGCAGTCGGCGGCGTACTTGTCGAAGGCTCGCTGGAAGCTGCCCACCTGGTTGACGCTCTCGGTGATCGGGTCCAGGCTCGGGTCGACGGGACCATCGAGAACCATCGCACGTACCCGGTCCGGGTAGCGCTCGGCGTAGGCGGCGCCGAGTTGGGTGCCGTAGGAGAAGCCGAGGTAGTTGATCTGCTCCTCCCCCAGCGCGGCCCGCACCACGTCCATGTCACGTGCGGCCTCCGCCGTTCCCATGTTCGCCAGGAATTCGGCGCCCATCCGGTTGAGGCACTGCGTGGCGAGTTCGTGCCGGAGGCGCTCGATGTCGGCCACGCCCGCGGGGCTGTAGTCGACCATCGGCTCGGCGCGGTAGGCGTCGAACTCGGCGTCGGTGCGGCACCGTAGCTCCGGCGTCGAATGCCCCACGCCCCGCGGGTCGATGCCGACGAGGTCGAAGCGCTGCGCGATGGGGCTTCCCGCCAACGCGGCTCCCATGCCCGCCACGGTGTCGACCGCCGACGCACCGGGTCCGCCGGGGTTGACGACGAGCATCCCGATGCGGGGACCCGTCGCGGGCACCTTGATGATCGCCAACTGTGCTTGCGCGCCTTGCGGTTTCGTGTAGTCGACCGGAACGGCGACGGTGCCGCACTGCGCGGTCGGAAGACGCGAGGTGTCGTTGACGAACTGCGCACACGAACTCCACACCGGCACAGTGGAGTACGGAGCGTCGGTCTGGGTCGGTGGTGCCGCCGATGCCGCGGGTGTCAGCACGGCCGCCGCGGTGGTTGCCACGACCAGTGCCGCACTCAGTCGTCCCAGCCGCCGCATGGCAGCAATCGTGGCACGCCACCGGGGGGCCGGTCTGCCCCAGGGGCCCAAAGGTGACCTGGCTGTTATCAGGCGTCGAGTTCGTAGGTGAACCAGGTCGACTTCTCGGCGCCGATGCCGTCGTAAAGCCGTTGCGCCGTGACGTTGTCCGGCGCGGTTTCCCACACCAGCTTCGCCGCGCCGCGGTCGTGGCACATCTGCAGGCAGCGCGCGATGAGCGCCCGCCCGGTGCCGGTCCCCCGCGACTGCGGGGTGACGTAGAGGTCGTTGAGCACGCCGACGCGCGCGGCGTACAAGGTCTGCCATGTCCAGTAGATCGTCGCGAAGCCCAGAGGCGTTCCAGCCGTTCCGCCCGCGTCCGTGCGCCTGGCGATGAGCTGAACCCCCTCGTCGGGGTTGGCGAGCAGCGCGCGCGACAGTGCGTCGAGCAACTCGTCGGACGGGTCGACCCGATAGAAATCGCAGTAGCTGCGCAGCATCGGCATCAGTTCGGGCAGGTCGGCCTCTTGGACCACGGAGACGGTCAGCATCGGGTGCCGGCGGGTGGGACGGCCACGTCGATGAGGTAGCGCGCGGCGATGTCGTCGATGCACGGGCTGCCGTGGAAGACGACGGTGTGCTGCGTGCCCTCGAACGTGACCAGCGTGCCGCCCAGTTGCTCGGCCAGGTCGACACCGGCCTGATACGGGGTGGCGGGGTCGTTGGTGGTGGACACCACCAACACCGGCGGCAGCCCGGCGACCTTGATCTCGTGCGGACTGCTGGTGGGCGGCACCGGCCAGAAACCGCACGTCGACATCGGCGCGAACCCGGTGAATTCGCCGTAACTCATGAACGGCGCGGCCTCGCGGATGCGGCGGTCCTGCTCGACGAGCGTGGCCCGGTCGGTGATCGCCGGTTTGTCCACGCAGTTGACGGCCACCCGCGCATCGGTCGCGTTGGTGTAGTGCCCTTCGGCGTTGCGGCCCATGTACAGGTCGGCGAGCGTGAGCATGGTGTCGCCCCTGCCCTCCTTGATCTCGCTGAGGGCCTGTGTCAGGTGCCGCCACAGGTTCGGCGAGTAGAGCGGCAGGATGGTGCCCACGATCGCGTCGTTGTAGCTCAGACCGCGCGGATCGTCGGTCTGGGCCGGCTTGTCGACCAGCGGCGCGACCATGGAGCGGTATTCCTCGACGGCCTTGGCCGGGTCGGTTCCCAACGGGCAGGTGGCGTCGTTGGCGCAGTCGGCGGCGTAGTCGTCGAACGCCTTCTGGAACGCCGCCGCCTGGCGGACGTCGGCCTCGAGCGGGTCGGCGTTGGGGTCGATCGCGCCGTCGAGGATCATCGCTCGCACATGCTCGGGGTAGGTCTCGGCGTAGCCGGCGCCGATGCGGGTGCCGTAGGAGTAGCCGAGATAGGTCAGCTTGTCGTCGCCGAGCGCGGTGCGAATCGCGTCGAGATCCTTGACCACACTTGCGGTTCCGATGTTGGCCAGGAACTCCTTGCCCATCTTGTCCACGCAGCGCTGGACGAACTCCTTGGTCTGGTTCTCGATGTGAGCCACACCCTCGGGTGTGTACTCCACGACGTTGTCCGCGCGGAGCCGATCGTTGTCGGCATCGCTGTTGCACCACAGGGTCGGTGTCGAGTTCGCTACCCCGCGCGGGTCGAAGCCGACCAGATCGAATCGCTCGCGCACCGCGGCGGGGATCGTGGTGGCCATCTGAGCTGCGGCCTGCACTCCGGATTCTCCGGGCCCGCCGGGGTTGATGACCAGCGAGCCGATCTTGTCGCCGCTGGCCTTGAACCGGATCATGGCGATCTGGGCCACGCCACCTTGGGGGCTGTCTGCGTTGTCCCAGTTGACGGGCACCGACAACCGCCCGCATTCGGCGCCCTGCAGCAGGCGCGGCTGATCAGACGGGCCGGCCTCACAGGGCGCCCACTGGACCGGCGAACCCGGTCTCGGCACCGAGATCAGCGCCCGCCCCTCCACCACTCTGCTGCATCCGGCGACCAGGAACAGCGCGGAAGTGAGGAGTACGGCGGTTCGCGCGACCCCCGTCTTGAGCTTCATGGCTCCACATGCTGCCATGGAGCCGCATCATCGCTGGCGAGGCGGCTGTCGCGCGCCTCTCAGCCCGCGGCGGCCAGCAGTTCCTCCAGGGCTGCCCGGAATGCGTCGGCCATGTCCCACAGGTCGGGCAACAGCTCAGGGCACGACACGATCCCGACGTCGAGCTTGCCGTTGAGGGACATCACGGTGATGTTCAGACCGGAGCCGTGGAAGATCGGCCCCAGCGGGTACATCGCCTCGACCTCGCAGCCCAACATGTAGAGCGGCATCTGCGGGCCGGGGACGTTGGAGAGCACCAGGTTGTGCACGGGCCGGGCGCCGCTGAGCCTGCTGCTGGCGTAGACGCGCATCGCGACGCCGAACACGGCGGGTGCGGCGAACTGCGTCCAGTCCTGCAGCAACGTGGCGCCGATGGCCGAACTATGTTGCTTGGAAACGGAATTCGCGTCGGCGATCGCTTTGAGCCGTTCGGCGGGGTCCTCGATGCTGGTCTCCAGCCGGGAGAACATGCCCGACACCTGATTGCGTCCGGGCCGGTCGGACTTGTCGTGCACCGACACCGGGACCATGGCCACCAGGCTGTTCTTCGGCAGTTCACCGCGGTCGAGCAGGAACTTGCGCAGCACGCCCGCGACGAGCGCCATCACCACGTCGTTGAGCTTGACCCCGAAGTGGTTCTTCACCTTCTTGATGTCGTCGAGGTCGAGTTGGGCGAACGCGATGTTGCGGTGACCGGTGACGTTGGTGTTGAACGCGGTCTTCGGCGCGGCGAACGGCGCGGCCATCGTGGTTCCGCTGCGCACCCGCTTGGCGGTGTCGATGACGGTCGAGAGGGTCAGCGGCACCACGTTGGCGAATTTCAGCGGCCGCGTCGCGAACCTCATCGCGCCGCTGATCGCGATCTCGAGGTCGCTGCCGCCGCCCGGTCCGTCGACCGGGTCCGGCGGCGGTGCGTCCGGTTCGGTCGAACACAGCTGTGACATCAGGTTCGCCCCGGTCACGCCGTCGACGCTGGCATGGTGCACCTTCGTCATCACGGCGATGCGGCCGCCGTCGTGGGCGTCCGTGCCGCCGACGTTCTCGATCACCCACATCTCCCACAGCGGGCGGGTGCGGTCCAGTGGCAGCGACGCGATGTGGCCGCAGATCTCGGCGAGCTCGTTGCGCCCGCCCGGCGACGGCAGCCCGATGCGGTGCAGATGGCGGTCGACGTCGAAGTCCTTGTCCTCGACCCACACCGGGTGGTCCAGGTTGAAGCGGTTGTCGGCGAGCTTCTCCCGGAATTCGGGCATCGCCTTGATCCGCAGCTCCAGGCCGTCGCGGAGCCGGTCGAACGTGTAGCCGCCCGGCGTCGTCGACGTGTCGAGCTCCAGGATCGAGCACACGTGCAGAGGCTGCGCGGCGGTTTCGAGGTACAGGAAGCTGGCGTCGAGCCCGCTGAGCCTTTGCATGTCGCCGATGTTAGGCGTGGGACGGGCGGGTGTGAGCAAATCCACTCAACGCCCTGTTCAACTTCTCGAGGGGTGGTGGCAGACTTGTCGTGTCAGCGAAACCCGGGGACCGATTCGGCCTCGAGGATTCGAAACGACTCACCCGACGAGGGGACAATGATGTCCGAACAGACCGTCTACGGTGCTGCCGCCGATTCTCACTCCGCTTCCGAAGCAGGGTCGAAGCCGCGAATCAAGGTCCGCACGCACCACCTGCACAAGTGGAAGGCCGAAGGCCACAAGTGGGCCATGCTGACGGCCTACGACTATTCGACGGCCTCGGTGTTCGACGAGGCGCAGATCCCGGTGCTTCTGGTCGGCGATTCCGCCGCCAACGTGGTCTACGGCTACGACACCACCGTCCCGGTGACCATCGACGAACTGATCCCGCTGGTGCGCGGCGTGGTTCGCGGGGCGCCGCACAGCCTGGTGGTGGCCGACCTGCCGTTCGGCAGCTACGAGGCCGGCCCGGCGCAGGCGCTGGCGACCGCGACGCGATTCCTTAAGGAGACCGGCGCGCATGCGGTGAAGCTCGAGGGTGGTGAGCGCGTGGCCGAGCAGATCGCCGCGGTGAGCGCCGCCGGCATCCCGGTGATGGCGCACATCGGCTTCACCCCGCAGAGCGTCAACGGCCTGGGCGGGTTCCGCGTCCAGGGTCGCGGCGACGCCGCCGAGCAGACGATTCACGACGCGATCGCGGTCCAGGAGGCCGGCGCCTTCGCCGTGGTCATGGAGATGGTGCCCGCCGAGCTGGCCACCCAGATCACCGGCAAGCTGACCATTCCCACCGTGGGCATCGGCGCGGGACCGAACTGCGACGCCCAGGTGCTCGTGTGGCAGGACATGGCCGGCCTCACGGCGGGCCGGACCGCCAAGTTCGTCAAGCGGTTCGGCGCTGTCGGCGACGAACTGCGCCGCGCCGCAACCCAGTACGCCCAGGAGGTCGCCACCGGCGCCTTCCCCGCCGAGGAGCACTCCTTCTGAGCGACTAGGCGAAGTCGGGCGCCCGCTTCGCCAGGAACGCGTCGATGCCCTCGCGGCCGTCGCGGCCGTCGGCGTTGGCGGCGATGAGCCGTCCCTCGAGTTCCATCTGCGTCTCGATGCCGTTGTCGAACGTCGCGAGCAGGAGTTTCTTGACCGCAGCGTGTGATCCTGAGGCGCCGGCCGCCAGATCGGAGGCAAGCTTGTCGGTGAAAACGCCGAGGTCGGCGTCGTCGACGACGTAGTTGACCAAGCCCCACTCCAGCGCCTCGGCTGCGGTGAGACGACGGTTCGTCAGCATCAGATCGTGGGTGCGCCCCACCCCGATCAACCGGGGCAGGTAGTAGGAGGCGCTTCCGTCCGGGCTCAGGCCGGCCTTCGTGTAGGCCATCGAGAAGGCGGCCGAAGAGGCGGCGACCACCAGATCGCCGCCGGCCGCCAGCGAGAATCCCGCGCCGGCGGCGGTGCCGTTGACCGCGGTGATCAGCACAGCGTCCATCCTGGCGAACGTCGAGATCGCCCGGTGGAGGTCGTCGGCGATCCCTTTGACGAACGGCCCCGGTCCGAGCGGGGACGCCGCCATCGCCTTCAGGTCCCCGCCTGCGCAGAAGAACCGCCCGGCCCCGGTGATCACCACGACCTTCGTCGCGGCGGTGTCACACTGCGTCGCGGCGTCGGCGAGTTCCCGAGTCATGGTGTCGTTCATGCCGTTTGCGGCATCGGGCCGGTTCAGCGTGATCCGGGCGACGGCGCCGGACTGCTCGACGATGATGGTCTGGTATTCGGTCACACTCCGGACTGTATCGGCGAGGTGCCGGCCCCCGGTGACCGCCAGGGTTCAGAGGGTGCCGTCGAGGTACTTAGCGCGGCACGCCCGGCGCGCCAACTTGCCGCTCGTTGTTCGGGGAATCGCCCCCGCGGCAACGAGTTTCACGTCCGCGATGGGCAGCGCGTGGCTGCGTGACACCGCGGCGCGGATCGCCTCCTGGATCGGTGCGGCCTCGGCGCGTCCTGCTCCCATGGCGCGTTCGGCGACGACGACCACTTCTTCGCGCCCGTCACCGGGCACCGAGAAGGCCGCGACGAATCCCGCCCGGACGGCCTTGGAGGCCTCGGCGACCGTCGCCTCGACATCCTGCGGGTAGTGATTGCGGCCGTCGACGATGATCAGGTCCTTGATCCGCCCGGTGATGTACAGCTCGCCGTCGAGGTAGACACCGAGGTCACCGGTGCGCATCCACAGCGCGCTCTCGGGGCTTCCCTCGGCGTGGCTGCCGCGCAGCAGGCGCGACTGCACCTTGTTCCGGAACGTCAGCTCGGTGTCGTTCGGGCGTTCCCAGTAGCCGTGGCCGATGTTGTCGCCGCGCAACCAGATCTCGCCGACGCGACCGTCGGGCAGTTCGGCATCGGTGGCGGCGTCGACGATGACCGCCCACTGGCTGCGCGAGACGTTGCCGCAGGAGACCTGGGCCACCGCGTTCGGGTGGTCGGGGGCCACCCGCACCGCCCGTCCCGCGCTGAGCTCCTCGCGGTCGAGGTGGATCACCTCCGGCAGGGCGTCATGGGCGGTGGTGGACACGAACAGCGTCGCCTCCGCCATCCCATAGGACGGCTTGATGGCGGCCGGGTTCAACCCGTAGGGCGCGAACGCGGCCGTGAACTTCTCGATGGAGGTGATGCTCACCGGCTCCGAACCGTTGATCAGCCCGGCCACGTTGGTGAGATCGAGCGTCTCCCCGGCGGGGGGCCGACCGCGCTGGGCCGCCAGCTCGAACGCGAAGTTGGGTGCGGCGGCGAACGTCCGCAGGTCAGAATCGCCCAGTTCCTTGATCCAGCGGTACGGGCGGCGCACGAACGCCAGCGGTGACATCAACGTGATGTGACCGCCGGCCAGCGCCGGGAACATGATCATCAGCAGGCCCATGTCGTGAAACAACGGCAACCAGCTGACGCTGCGGATGTTGGAGTCCAGGCCGACCGACAGGATCATCTGCACGACGTTCGTGCACGCCGACCGGTGGGTGATCTCGACGCCGGCGGGAGTGCGGGTGGATCCGGACGTGTACTGCAGATAGGCGACGGCGTCGGTGCGCAGCTGCGCGGGGACGAATCCCGCGCCGATGGCGTCGGGGACCGCGTCGACGGCGATCATGCGCGGTCGACGGTCACGGGGA
>Ga0209347_1001782_pt1 | contig 32075 bp, 37 predicted proteins | sample AutmiccommuBRH23_FD_187382 | JGI IMG/M metagenome (GOLD analysis project Ga0209347, IMG submission 187382) | Deep subsurface microbial communities from Mt. Terri, Switzerland - Autotrophic microbial communities BRH/23 (SPAdes) (version 2) | ecosystem: Environmental > Aquatic > Deep subsurface >...
GCGATCCGGGCCTTGAAGATGGCCATTGCCTTCAGGTCGCCGCCCAAGGGCTGCATCTTCCACAGTGATCGCGGCAGCCAATACTGTTCGCATGACTACCAGAAGATCCTGCGCCAGCATGGCTTCAAGGCCTCCATGAGCGGTAAAGGTAATTGTTATGACAACGCGGCCGTTGAGACATTCTTCAAAACCATCAAGGCCGAGCTGATCTGGCGGCGGTCATGGGCAAGAAGGCGGCAAGCTGAGATGGCAATCTTCGAATACATCAATGGCTTCTACAATCCGCGGCGGCGGCACTCAGCACTGGGCTGGAAAAGCCCGGTCGCCTTCGAACGCAAAGTGGCTTAAACGAGCACTTGGGGCGGCACAAATACGCGACAGGTCCAAACAGTAGGCGTTACATTCCGTCGGCTGCCATGGTGAGGTATCTGGAAGAACCTTGGCTGGCCCATGGTACCATAGTAGGTGGCCACATTCGCCGCCTCGGCCAACGCCTTCGGCCCTGCATCTGCTGTCAGTACAATACGTTGATCGTCGATGATAGCCATTTGAACTACAGAGGACTCGTTAGAAGCACTGGTCGCAGGTGGATTGTCTGAGAGCTTCTCGTCGACCCACGTTTCGAACCAGGCCTGAACTTCCTTCACCATCTCTCGGATCGCGCCGAAGATACCTCGCTCGATGCTCGCCTTCGATGCCGGGGTCCGATCGAACTCAGGAATCAGCGAAAGGTATGTGTCGCGCAGAGGGGCGAGAACGCGAAAGGCGCCAATCTCGACGCCGGCGAAAACTTCTCTGACAGGAATACCGCGACGCTCAGCAATCTGCTCCAGCTCGACAAGGAGAGGGTACTCTTCCCGGATGCGGTTGCGTAACCCTTGCAATGTAAAATTCCCATGGAACCGATCCGCAATCTCCTCAACGTACAACCAGGGCCGGTTCATCCAGAGTACCCCGACGTGGAAATTCTCAAGAACGGTGGCGACGCCACCGGCATGATCGCGATCTGCGTGCGACAGAACCACGTGGTCGATAAATGTCGGATTGTCGTAAAACTTGTTCAGGTGGTCAACGACCACTTGGCCGGTATCGACGAAGCCACCATCAACAACGTGAATGGTGTAGCGGGAGCTATGATTGCCGTACCGAAGACATATGGCGTCGCCATTACTGTCACCAACCGACAAAAAATCGATCTCGTAAGGCATGCAACGGTCCTCGGGCGTTGGGCTGACAAACATAGCTGCTGTGGCATGGCACCACAAGAGATAGTAGCGAAAGCCCTGTGTTCAGACAAGCTCTGGTAGGAACTCCCAGTTGAACTAATAAGACACCTATCGCGATCGCTTATCCCCTCCGACCGTCCGCTCTTGCCACTTGCTCCTCGCCTCATTGTCGGACAGGGCGAAAGCGCAGCGCTCTAACCCGCGTCAGCGAAATCAACCCCAGAACGACCTGTTGGCGAACTCGATCTGCATCCGATGTTCCTCGCGCCGCGTCGATGTAGCGAGATCGAGGTCAGTATAGTACGAGACAAAGACACGCCTGCGCTGCAGACGCTCGATGCGACGAAATGCTGCGATAGTGTCGAAAGACCGCTTCTGGGAGTGCGGCCGTGCAATATTGTGACGACGCAAGTGCCTGCTATGGGCCGTTCGCGGAGCCGCAATCAAGTTAGGTGATCGTCAACTCGTCGTCCGTCTTGCCGGCCGAGAGTGCTTCCGGAAACCACCGGGGTTTGCCCCACGGCCTGACCAGGTGAGGGCCGAGTTCTCAGGATGGCGGAACTTCGCAGGAGCAGGCGCACGGGTCGTTTTTGCGTTTGTGCCGACCAGTTCGGTGAGAGTGAAGCCCATTTCTCTGGCCATAGCTGCGACTTCGGCGCGCGCTTCAGCCTTCTGCCGATCCTCGAAGGTGGAAATCGCCTTGGCGAGGTCCTTTTGCAACTTTTTCAGTTCGGTGAGCGACAGTGCTTCGAGATCGCAATCAGCCATTTGGTGCCTCTGTTTCGGAATGTTACGGTTTCGATAGCCTGTTGCAGTATGGTTCCGCAACACATGTAGGCGGGGTGCAACTAGCTCAGGATCAGTCATCGATGGACTCTGCTGCCATAAGAACCCTTTGTCTGGCATTATGCAGTTTCATTCTGGCAAGATGAGACGGCACGGCATGAGCGCTGATGCCAAGCCTGCAATCTTTAGGCATTGCTCACCAAAAGAAACACATCGCCTCGGATATTCCCTTCGTTAGCTAAGTCCCTAACCTGTCGCGATTTCTTTATCAAATCCCATGCGTCTGGAGCATTCTGCACCATGCTGCTAGCCTCGCTCGAAGTTACGGAGGCCAACAAAAGCATGAACAGCAGAACTGCCATCGAGGGTGGGCGCACGCGGCTTGCCATCCTGACCATTTGTGCCGGTGTTGCGTTTCTTGCCAGCAATGACGCCATCGCAAAACTTTTGGTGGAACGCTACGACCCGATCCAGGTCGTCTTCTTCCGCAATCTCATCGCACTTCCCATGGTGGGTTCCGTTGTTCTCTACCTGCATGGTTGGTCGGGTTTTCAAACGAAGCACGCGCAAATCCATGCGGCGCGCGGCTTGCTGATGCTCGGTGGCGCCTACACGTTCTTCAAAGGGCTTGAAGCCTTGGCTCTGGCCGAAGCGACAGCGCTGGTCTTCTCGGCTCCGATCTTCATCACGGCCCTGTCGGTGCCGCTGTTGGGTGAGGCGGTTGGTTGGCGGCGTTGGCTCGCAGTGGTGATCGGGTTTGTTGGCGTCCTCATCATTGTTCGCCCTGGTGGAGCGACCTTCCAGCCGGCGTCACTCTATGTGATCGGCACGGCCCTTCTTTACGCCCTCTTCATGATCTCGGCGCGATGGCTTGGCCCGCGGGAGAGCATGTGGACCATGATGTTCTATGTAATGCTGTTTCCCATGCTCTACGCAGCTCCGTTGGCCGCGAGAATCTGGGTGCCAATCAGTGTCGATGATCTGCCGTTCTTCGCTGCCCAAGCCTTGTTGGGAGCGCTCGGCATCACTCTTATCGGTCAGGCGTTCCGGCTGGCACCCGCGGCTATAGTGGCCCCATTCGATTACACTGCGCTGATCTGGGCATCGCTTCTGGGCTGGCTTGTCTGGGCGGATACACCGGGGTTCTGGACGCTGGTCGGTGCCTCCGTGATCGTGGTGAGCGGTATCTTCATTGTCTGGCGGGAGAGCCGCTAGGCGACGTGAATGTGCAAGCCACCGTTACTGTTTGCGCGTGTCCTCGCGTTTTGCGTGATGGGCTACGCCGCTTCGCAGCCCAACAGAATATCGCGCGTTGCAGGCATCCGCTCGAGTGTCCGCGCAATCCGCTCGCGCCAACGAGTTCCGCGAGCCATAGCGTCTTCATACGCGTCCCAGAGATCTGACGGCCGATCCTCTGCCATCGTCGCAATGATAAAGGCGGCCTGCTCGCGGTCTTTCTCAGCTTTGAAGGAGGCCGGCCCGCCCCGACGGCGGTCAGCGACGATCAGTTTGTGGATCGCGAACTTCTCAGGTCGCGGGATCTGCACCAGGATACCATCCCGATAGAGCGCAACTGCATGGATCGGGTCCGCAATCAGATAGTTCAGGTGATGCAGTGCCTGTGCTTTGACGCCCAGAGCTGGCAGATCACGAATACCCTCCTCCGCATCAAAGGATGGCGTCAGGAACTCGACCATCATGCCAGCCTGTCCGCCTTGGCGCCACCGCCAGACACTGTCGCGATCGAGCCCCAGAACCGGATCGAATTTGAGGGCGGAGAAGGTCTCGGCCAGGGACGGTTGCACCGTATCCTCTAACGCAACGGACAGGCGTTCGAACTGCGCAATATCGACATCGCCGGTGTTTGCGACACCGCCGAGCGGCAAAGTGACACCGAGTTCTCCCTCCATCAGACGGAACGCATTGGTCCCAATCAGCGTACCGCCGAGCCGGAAAGTCCCGACCTTGGACATGGCGAGTAGCAAACCACCTGTACTGCGATCAACTGGTGTCATCCCCTCGGCGCGCAGCAGACGCGCCAGACGCGCACGTTCTCTCTTGCGCTCGCCAGCTTGCTCATGAAGCACTTTCATGCGCTTGACGCGATCCCGCGTCTCATTGCTATCTGGACCGATATACCAGAACTTCACCGCATTCCCGATTTTCTCGGCCGCATACCAATAGACCTTGCCGCCGCTCTCCTTGGTCATCAGCGAGCCACGGACATTCGTGACCATGTCGTCTTTCAGCAGACGCAAGAGATCGCTGTAGGCGGACCGCGCGACGGAACTCAGATTTGCCATGTGAACCTCACCGTTTGGGCTTTCGGTAAACCTATATATTTTGGTTAACCGAAGCAATCGGTAAACCTTTTTGCCGACGTTTACCGGATGCCTTCACTGGCCCCCTCTGTTGGGATCACGCCTTTCTTTGCAACCAGGGTGCTCTACCGGAGAGCATGTGCTCACCACCTCCTGCAGCGCTGCTTCCCTATCTGACAGAGATCCAACCTCACCCGCGTCTCCCGCGTGATACTCCGCGGAAAGACAGGCGACCGGCGAATGCGCTTCGGACGCCCGGCTATCCTGGTCTGGTCACGCAACCGCACTGTATCCCGATTCCCGCGGCGCCTGGGCCGAGCCCATATAGCAGCTTTGGGTTCTTCAGCCGCGAGACGCAGACCTGAGTCACTTTTCTGGCCTGCGCAAACTTTCTCACAATTTCGGTTACCGCGCCGATTCAGTCGATCCGATCTCCCGTTCATCAGCAACAGGAGATCCTCCATGGGAACCACAGCACGACACTCACCCGCCCACAAACTGGGCAAGTTCTTCACCAGCCCGCCCACGGCCGCAGCCTGTCTGGCACATCTGGCCGAAACTCTTCCCGGTCTCAATGCAGACCTATTTCTCGAACCTTCCGCCGGTACAGGTGCCTTCCTGCACCAGATGCCTGAGCCGCGCCTGGGTCTCGACATCGCTCCTGACGGTCCCGAGATCGACGCACAGGATTTTCTTGACTGGCAGCCACAAGCCGGCGCTGGACGTATCGTCGTCATCGGCAACCCTCCGTTTGGCCGGAATGGTGCGGAGGCCGCACGGTTCTTCAATCATGCCGCCGGCTTCGCTGAAACGATCGCCTTCATCATGCCGGCGTCTTTCATGAAGCCTGAACTACAAAAGCGCCTTGATCCGCAGTTCCATCTGATCAGCGAACTGCCCCTTATCGATGAGCCCTTTCTGTTCGAAGACATGCCGCACCACGTGTCCGCCGTGTTCCAGGTCTGGAGCCGCCAAGCTGTGGACCGAGCAAAGCCAGTCAAACGCGCCACGACCCACCCCGACTTCCAGTTCGTGAAGAGTTTGGCGGAAGCCGATTTCGTCATTCGCCGCGTGGGCGCGCGTGCCGGGGCAATTTTATCTGTGCCGTTGGATGGCAATCCGGCACGCGGCGTCTCGGCTCAATCGAACCTCTACGTCAAGGCACAGGGCATTGATCCGGACGTGCTGCGCCAAACGTTCCAAGCGCTCGATCTTGAGGACTTGCGCCGACAAAGTATCAGCCCTTCGGTCTCGAAATCTGACCTCGTCGCGCTTTACTCCGATGCAATGACCACAACGGCAAGTGGAACCGTCGCGCCCTGCCCCAAGACGGCATCCCCGCGCCCATCAATCAAGGAATGTCCGGTCGCACTCGAAACCCGGATGCGCGCCCCAAAGCCAGACCACGAGGCGGGCGCTCCTACCACTCAGGCAGCGCAACTCTGAGACCCACCTCTGGGCCTGCCGCACCGTGGTCATCACACCGACAGACCAGTGCCGGGCTATCGGATCATACATCCCTTGAAGGGTCTAGGTGACCACCGCGTCTCTGCCCTTCCTTTCCCACTCAATCACACTTGGAGTCCTCCATGACGTTCAACTTAACCATCGACCCGGCTTTGCCCGGCCAAGATCGCGACTCGCTCTATCGCATGTCGGAGGCGTTGAGGCTGTCCTTCGAGCACACTGGTCTCACACTGCACGGCTCTCGTGTTCTCCACGGCATTGTTCACCATGTCTGCCGACAAACCACAGACTGGCACCACGGCGACGCCGTGCAGGACCCTCAGGGGTACCGAATTCGTCTCTTCGATCTTCGCCGCAAGCTCGGCCTTGAACGCGCAAACGGAAACGCCGCTCTCAGGGCGGGTCTTCAAGATCTTCTGACGTTGCATTTCCTGGAAAGTTGCGAGCTACGGAACGCGAACCAATGGCTGGACTTCAAACTCGCCGCCAATGCCTTCGACTGCCTCTTTGACCAAGTGCCCTACGGGCTGTTCGACATCCGGCACGTGCAACATCTTTCAAGCCCATTGGACTTCCTGATCTATGAGACAGTTGGCGTTCTACGCCGCCGCCGCGCACCAGATTTCACTCTCTTCCTCGGGACAGACCTCGATCCCAGTCCCAGCACTTTGACCTGGCCCAGGCTGCGCCCGAAGCTGATATCATCATTGAAGAAATCCGCAGCGATCTTTGACCTTCAGTTTCTGGCGATCTGTCGCGCGGAAGGGACCCGGATTGGCATCGACGAGCTCACCATCCGGATCCGCAGTGCAAAAACGGTCTGGAGTGCCAAAAGCTTTGCCAACTTGCCAGTCACGGCGCGCAAAGCACTCTTGATCGACAAGTACCATTGCCATGATGGCTCACGTTCAGACCTGTCGCAACTGTCCACGACGTCATTCAGCGCGCAACGGTGCGCAGAATGACGCAAGAATGCTCTGCGCAGCGCAGCTTTGACGTCATTAACCGAACTCTGGATGGTCCGTTCGGACGCCTTCCAGTCGCGCGGTTTCTGCGTGATCGAGGCACCCGAATGGTCGGCACAGCTTTGCCGGAGGGATACGCCGTTGCTGCACCACGGCAGTGCTTCCGCAACGCCTATGACGCTGCCATAGACAACGGTCTTGCATACTTTGAGGGCTGGGGATGGCCGGACGCAAATGACCCTCTGCCCTATGACCATGCCTGGAGCGTCGATCTGGTGACCGGCGAGATTGTGGATCAGACATGGTGTGCCCCTGAGACAGCGATCTATCTGGGTGTCCATGTGCTAACACACGATTTACTGCAGATTGTGCAGGAAACCGGCTGCTATGGCGTGCTCGATCGCGGGTGCGGGTTCGATCGCGCCGTAGCCGCGCGATTTCTGGGATGGTCTGCAGAACCGTGCCGGTCACGACCAAACACTTGCTCCGACGCTCGACTCCCCCCCTTTTCTGAAATTGTTCCCCAATGAGCCGCCGTGGGGCATCGGCGCTAATTCCTCGCCCCCCCCAAATAGCTTGGCAGATTGGATCTGATCCATCTTACGCCGCTCTTTAGGAGGTCGATGAGCAGGGTCAGCTTGATTATGTTCTTTCTTTGTTCTATATTGAAAGGTATAGTCAAGAAGGGAAAATCCCGATGGACAACGCCACATTCAACCTTCCTGCGACACCGAAACAGGTGGCCTATGCGCGCACACTGGCCATGCGCAACCAGACCCTGTTGCCTTGGGACGTTTTGCAGGATCGAAGATCCCTCAGCGTGTGGATTGACGCACAATCCAAACTGAAACCCTTGGCCACATCAGACAGTCGCCCAACCTCCAGGCAAGTGGCCTTCGCCGAGCGCCTCGCGCGCATCAAGCGTCGTTCCGTACCTGAAGAGTGTTTCCGAGACAAAGGCTTGATGTCGAAGTGGATCGACGGGAACAAGTAGGGTTGGAAGCCGTCGCGGCCGAAAGCTTCTTCTCGAAGCTCACCTCGGCGTCAAAGCCGGCCGGTCGGAAATCTACTTTCTTCCCATCAGTTATAGTGAGTTTAGTTTTCTACCACTGAATGACATCGGCCCATTCCTCTCTGTTGCGTTGGGCCTGGGCACGCACGAATGGACATAGCAGCACGATGCGCTGTTGCGCGGCACGGGCATCGGCAATCAAGCGATCGACAAGTGCAGCACCAACACCCATGCCCCGCATGGCATCAGGAACCGAGGTGTGATCTGCAATGACAACCCTCGCGGACAATTTCGAAAGCGTGAGTTCCGCTTCCTCTGTGATCCCCTCCACTCTGCCAACAATCCGCGCTTTGGTCGCTGTGTCGGAGCGGGTAATATTGATGTCTGGCATGATCAGGTCCCTTCAATGTTTGCGCCACGAACTCGTATGGGATCTTCCCTGAAACTTGACTGATTTTTTCGCCGCGCTCAACTGGCCAAAAAACTGCACCTTTTCCGGCAAACTCGACGGACGACCTCGTACGGCCAAGACCGCTTTCCCATTGTCATCCGGTTTCGAAGAAGCCTTCGATGGTTTCAACTTGCGCTATGGTATCCGCATATCCCAAGTCGATCAGATCCCCGACATATCCAGGTTCAAACAAGAGGTAACTCTCCAGCCGTCCATCACCGCCCCAGGCCCCGGCGCTGCGCAACAGCATGCGCACGGTGCGAGGAAGGTCGGACGCATGTGCTTGGGCAATCGTTCTCAGATCCTTTGTGGGGCTGAGTAGGATGCTCTCGATAACGCGTAGCGGCGTCTGATCCCTCTGGTCTTTCGGTATGAGAGAGACGGTATCGTTGATGCGCAGCATGCGCTCCTGGTCTGCCTCAAGATTGTCGTTGAACAGGATATCGAGAGAGTGGCCAGCCACCTCGCCAAATGTTGGGCCCTTTTTGCTTTCCGACCGAGGACCGGGATCAATCTGTGTATCGCGCGTGCCGATTACGAGAATGCGCTCCGCGCCCGTCCGGATCGCAGGCGACAATGGTGACGTTGAGCGCAGCGCACCATCGCCGAAGTAGCCCGTATCAATACGAACGGGGGCAAAGGCGAACGGCAAAGCTGCGGACGCGAGTATATGCATTGGCGTGATGTGAACGCGCTGGCCCATCCGGCGCGCCCGCTGCCAGTCAGGTATGGTCTCAGCGCCCTCGAAGAAGGTGACAGCTTGGCCGCCCTCATAGCTTGAGGCGGTGATGCATAACGCATGCAGTGCCTTGCTTTGGATGGCATGCTCGAGATGAGATCGCTGAAACTCGCGCTCAAGTAGTCTCTTGAGCGGACCATAGTCCAATAGACCGCCGGCGGCGCTGAAGCCAAGATATCCGAACATCATTGTGCTGGCCAAGCGCCCAGTTGACAGCAGCAGCGACAAGGCATCCGTGTTATAGACTGCGTTGCATCTCAGGCCGCGCCAGAGGGACGACAGGTGCTTTGTGCCCCGCTGAAAATCGTTTGCCGCGACACCGATGGACGCGGCATTGATTGCACCAACAGACGATCCACAAACGATCTGGAATGGGGAGCGACGTGCCCCGGTGATCTCGGCTAAAGCCCTGAGGACGCCGACATGATACGCGCCGCGCGCACCGCCGCCTTGAAGCACAAGCGCTGTTTTAGGGCCTTGCTCCATTGTCGTTCCCCTGATCTGTCTTGGGTCTGATGATCATGCTACGTCGCTCGATCTGCGGGCGCCACCCCGAGATGCTATCGGTAGAGCGCCGCCACGCAGAACCTGAGAGCACACGCACAGCGAAGGCGGATTGCCACTCAAGCCCTTTGCCGACTCTTCCGACAGCCTATGAGTATTCCGCCCACTAGGACCACAGATGCACCTAACCGCGGTCAAGTCACCCGGTGTACCAGCCCAGACCGGCCAGCCCGGCAGCGACGTCCGGATCACAGCGATATGCCTGTGGTCCCGCGGCCCGAAAACATGATCGCATTCGAGCCGCAGAAGGTCTTCTTGAGCTGCGATAGACCGAGTAAGTGTCGGTATCAGGCGCTCCAACCGCAAATCAAGTAGCCGTGCTGATCCACCAAGTCCCCTAAATCCTCAAGGATACGCAGATAGCATGGGAGAAGGTCTTCCCAGTCCATCTCCCGCGCGTCCCAGCCGTGGAACTCATAAGGCAGCGTTTCCGGCACCACATCCAGGGTCAGACCTGCTTCCTCAAGGTCATCCAGAAGCTGGTCTTCCATTCGTTCAATCATCTCTGGCGAGACCGCAAAGTCGGAATAGTTTGAGTCGATTGGCTCAGGCTCCGGCGTGCACATCAGCTCAAAAAATTCATTGTGATTGCGCAGATAGAAGACAGAGTCTTCTTCTCCTGGCACGCCGAAAAACACATCAAGTCCCATGGGTATCCCCTTCTGTGGGTGGGTGCGTACCGGAAGTGGCACGTGGAATGTAAATGGATCTGAGTTACGAAGCCCGGAAACGAGAGAACGAGATTCTCTGATCAACCGACCGGTTGGGCCAATGGCGCGAGAACACTGCGACAGGGAAACCGCGATCCAAGACACTGAAGAACGATCGAACAGGGCCAGCCTCGACCCGACGCACAGAAGTGCGCATGGAGGCAATAGGAGCGTGCAGTAGTCGATGCCGGGCAACGACAGGTCAGTTTCCCAGACAGCGCGTCGGGAACAGCTCTCTATGACTGCTCAGCTTCTGCAAGGTGGTGAGGGTTGAGCGGCGGACCATTGGTCACGCTCTCTACGCACACGCAGCGATGCTTCCTGACGTTCAAAAGCAGTGCCTTGGGCCGCAGAACAAAGTCAGCTGTTCGAGGCCGTGGGGTTTGGGCCATAGCCTCGCTTGCGCTTGGCAGTTTCGAGTTTCAGCATCGCCGATACAGCTTCATCTTCTCCGGTGTGCCGTTCGATCAGCCATTGGCCCCGAAACCCGATCCTACCCCATTCCCGAACCAGATCGACACCTCCGAACAGGTCCGGTTGCAGGCTCATACGATAGAAACGCCGCATATTCTTTGTCAGATCGATCCGCTTGAGATCGATGCTCGGTGGACCCACGCCCAACCCAACGAAACTATCGTTCATATTGTGTGAAGTCTGCATACTCGCCACAATATCAGGTGGGGTTATACGTTTCTAGTCGGTCGTGCCTGAGGTCCGACATGGTGATCTGCCTGTCTTACCCGATGGCGCCACAAATGATCTTGGCGCATTTCGACGTTCGGTGGCGGTTACACCGTTGCTAACGCCACGTGTCGTAGTTCTGCGCCGCACTCACGGGACGTGTTGGCCGACGGCAAACACAGACGTCACTCGATTGAGCCGATACGGGGTGACCATCTGTTCGCGCATGCAATGCCCCTTCTCGCTCGTTCAGATTTTCTTCGCATGGTGCACTCACCTGAGGTGACGCCACGTCAAGGTGTTTCGGATTTCCGGCGATCTGAGAACGTTCGCATTTCTGAATCAGCGGACACAACCCGCTGCTCAGCAACCAGGAGGACCACATGTTCACACTTTGGACGTTCCACATTCCCACATATCCCGCACCGGATGACTGCTTTCTCGACCTCATCATTGACGCACTCGAGGAAAAGGGCCGTCTTCCCGATAGAACGCCCGATGTAGGCTTGGGCTGCCACCACCTGCGGGAGAGCCTGAAACATCTGACCGTCGAGAAGGTCGCCCATGGATGGGTTGTGAATATCATCTTCAACAAGAAGTGCCTTGATGGGCGGCATGACACCATGTCGTCATCCGCTTTGACACCTTTTGCGACTGCCGCCGCGGCCCTGCAATATGGAGCATCCACGGTCTGCGAAATCATCACGGGTTCCGCCGAACTACCGTTCGAAGTGGTTGGCGATATACTCGTGATGGTGTGATAACGACGCCGGATACGAAGGTCCTCTGCTCATGCAAGGTCAAACTTGCGATATGGTCAGCGCACGGGAACTTGATTGATGCGCCGACATCGCAGTGCGCCAGTTGGAAGGTGTACACCGGCGGACAGAAAGCTCGCCGGTGTACTTATCAGGCTGCCAAGCTCGCGGGTCCGGACAGAAAAACATGGATTGGATCCCAAGAGGCAGCAACCGCAACCACAAAGTAAAACAGGAAGGCCTCCGCTTGAGCTCTGGTGGCGAACGGTTGTCCTGTGCCTTTGTCGAGGACGACTGAGCAACCGTCTGGCGCGTCTCGCAGCACGATGTCGGCATTCCAGCCACCGCGAACCGGATACACAAACACGGCCAGGATATTGTCTGGGCACCAGTGTGGCAGACCATGTCGCAGCGCTGTGGATTCGGCGGTGAATGTCGAAGGAAGAACCAATGCATGGTCAGTCCGCGACGCGGTTTCCTGGAGGCGCCGCAATCGCTGCAAACCTTCGATAAACTGTTCATCCGTGTAGTCAGGAGCGGTCATAAGAGTATTGTCCTTGGTTTCTTGGCTTTCTCACACGCTTTGGCAACGCACCGGGCGCTGCCAAAGCGGTGGCGGCAATGGAGCAGATTTAGACCTCTGAGGGGGTCGGATCTTGCGCGACTGCAAGGAGCCGGGCCAAGATCATCATACCTGCCGCAAAGGCCTGGTCGTATGTGGGAAAGGGGAGAAATTCGGGCGTACCCATAACGTCTGGAGAACCGTCCGGTACGGTCCGCAGCAGTACGTCTGCCACCCAACCGCCGTTTCGCGAGGTCACGATAAAGGCCTTGTAGTTCTGTGGTCCGAAGTACTTCCACCTGTCGTCAAGACAGGCCCCAAAGGGCGGTTGGCCAGTCAGGCCGTGTTTCTTCATAAAGGCGAGCACTTGCGCGAGTGCGGCCTCACCGTCAGCGATTTCGGTCGGAGTATAGCGGTCCAGAACCATCAGGTTTTCCTTCTGGGTTGCGTCAGTTTTTACTGATCAGGGGATTGAATGAGATCGAGATTTTTTCGCGTGTTTTTATACGGCCACGCTATTTTTTTCCCTGCCTCGTAAAGAAGGCAGGGAAAAAAATAGCGTGGCCTTTCCCCAAGCAGATGTTACCTGCAAGAAAACAAACCTATAAATATGGTGAAGACGCTTTGAGGTACAAAGACATGTCAGCGAAGCTTACAATCGCTGACTGAAGACACCTTCAGGCGCTTTCCCGCGCCGGCTCAAGATCATCCTCAGATATAACCCCGGTGTCTGGCTCTGGGACGAGGCCAAGGATGACATCATAGCTGGAAGCGTTCCAGAAATGCTGGCAATAAAGGTCCACGATCTTGCCAATAGAATGCTTCATCCGACGACTGCGCAACCTTTTGCGCGCATCGTTATTATTGGCCTCAACGAAGTATGGATTAACCAATACGGCCCGTAGTTTGGAGTCACCAGCTCGCGCGGCGCTGACCAGATCGCTCAGAAAGCCCAGCTGCTCGCAAGTGCGCGTCTCACGGTACAGCTCGGTGTAAAAAATCATACGTTCGAAAAGCTCAAGATTGGCGCGGCGTTTGGATCTGCTATTGCGAGAATTCACCGCATTCTGAGCGCGTGCCTTTCGCTGACCGAACAGGCTCCGGCACCCTGCTTTGCAGAACTTCTGGTCGCGGCGGCGCTTGGTGAAGCGGACCTCGCAATATGGGCAAGTTGCCTGCATGCTCTTCTCGTCATTTTCTGCTTGGCTTTGGCGCCGACTCAACAGCCTGCCTGGCGACCGATTGTTGCGAAAATGAGTTGAGGATTTGACAATGTCGTGGCGCGTTGGATTTCGTACACGGCGAGCCGAAGTCATGCGTCGCGAGACACATCCAGTGAACTGAAAACCGCCAGACCCGGGTGATCCGAGCTGGCGGTGAGCGGATAATCGCTGCGACTTGCGCAATTTTTAGCGGCAAAAAGTAGAACTTTTAGGAAAATTCCTCTTCTGCGGTTGCCTGGCTGTCTTTGTCTTGGCGTCAGACGCTCCAACTGCAGACCAAGTGACCATGCTGACGTATCAAAACCCTCAAATCCTTCATGATGCAGAGATAGCTTGGCAGAAATTCCTTCCATGGAATCTCGCGGGCATCCCGATCTTCGAAATCGTCCGATAGCGTTTGGGGTATTGAATCTAGGGACAGTCCAGCTGCATGGAACTCGGCCAGCATGCGCTTTTCCATGCGGTCAATCATCGGCAGCGAGACTTTGAAATCCGAGTAGTTTGGGTAAACTGGCTCGGGCTCGGGCGTGCACATCAACTCGAAAAATTTGCTGTGATTGCGCAGGTAAAAGACATGCTCGTCCCTGCCTTGCATCCCAATATAGACATCAAGCCCCATGAAACGTTCTCCTTTGCTGATTGTTGCGGGCCGGAATTGGCTGATACACCGGACATAACTCTGAACCGAGAGACACGGAAACCGATGCGCTACGTTTTCTTCGACGGACCCTGTGTTGTTGCTCTCGCCCAACAGGTGCATATGCCGAGCTGGCCTGAACCCCATTCCCGCATATCGACAGCGTGGATCAGGCCAACTATCTTCTGGCTATGAGCAGTCCCGAACCCCGCGCCGCGCAAATCGCCCAAGCACTCGCCGACCGAATTGTTTCAGGTCAGCTGGAACCGGGTGCCCGCTTGCGGCAAGATCATATCGCAGAGGAATTCGGGACAAGCCATGTGCCCGTACGTGAGGCCTTTCGTCGTCTTGAGGCTCAAGGACTTGCGGTGAGCGAACCGCGGCGGGGCGTCCGTGTGGCATCATTCAACCTCGCGCAAGTGCGTGAAGTCGCTGAGATGCGCGCAGCGCTCGAAGGGCTGGCCTTGCGCCATGCGGCACCGCATCTGACCAGCGCCATCCTCAACACTGCGGAAGACATTATTCGTGAGGGAGAAGCCGCAAAGGACATCCAGGCTTGGGAGAACGCGAATTGCCGGTTTCACAAGCTGATTCTGGAACCATGCGCCATGCCTCGCCTACTGGCAACGATCGACGATCTGCACATGGCGAGCGCAAGGTTTCTCTTCATTGCATGGCGTCCCGACTGGGAAGCGGGAACAGACACCGACCACCGCGCGATCCTGTCAGCCTTGCGCGAGGGCAAAATCACCCAAGCGATCTCGATCCTGTCGCGACATGTCCAACGCATAGGCACGACCACGCGAAAGACCGCCTCGGGAGCGACACGTGACGCCTTTGCGATCGTAGGCTAGTTGACCTTACGTAAATCACGCCTTGAACAGATGGGAGGATTGCGGCTTCTTCATAGATGGATTTGCAGAATTATAGATAGTTTTGCGGATCATATCAGAAAGGAGCTTCAATGTGACCCAGACCACACCTTCACTTCGTCGTCCCGACGCCCTGCTGGACCTCGATAGCCGCTCAGGTACCATCAAGCTGGCCGCCGTGTTTCTTGGCACGATCGCCCTCACCCTATCATCCTATATCACTGTTCCGATGTACCCTGTGCCGATGACCATGCAGTCCTTTGCCATCCTCATGGTGGCAGCGCTCTACGGATGGCGACTGGGAACCTTGACCGTCCTGACCTGGCTCGGCGAAGCTGCAATCGGATTGCCAGTACTTGCAGGTGGTGCCGGTGGGATTGCTGTATTTGCCGGCCCGACGGCTGGCTACATTCTGTCGTGGCCGCTGATATCCGCCTTGGTGGGGTGGTTGGTCGGCCGTGGCTGGAACGGCCACCACCCGGTCCTCGCCTGCATCGCCATGATGCTTGCCAGCGCCATCTGCCTCGCGATGGGCGCAATATGGCTTGCAGGGTTCATTGGGCTGGAGAAAGCAATCGCCGCAGGAGTTATTCCGTTCATTCTTGGTGACGCGTCGAAATCCTTGCTGGCCGTGATGGTCCTGATCCTCATCGCCCGCAAAGGCAGGATATGAGCGTAAAGCTGCGCCCGCATCACCTCCTCTGCATACTAACCTATGTGGGCAAAGGCTACAGTCCCGCGTTCGTCGCCAACTACGATGCTGTTGCCGCGCGGATCTCGAGTGGTGAGGACATTGTCCTCACCACTGGCCCTGACGATATCTGCGCCGCTCTACTGAAGGAGGGCGACCCACATTGCGTTAACGACAGCGTTGCAACACGAGACGATCTCGCGGCAGATACCTTGTCGCAACTCCTTGATCGAGAGATACGGACCGGAGACGAGTTCCACATCAATGCCCGCTCCTTCAGTCAATTGCGTGACGCTTTCAGAGCAGGATACTTCGCAAAGGCCTGTAGCGGTTGCGCCTGGGTGTCGCTCTGCAGAACAATCGCGGATGATCGCTTTGCAGGCACTCGCGTCCAGATCGGGTGATGCAACTCACAGTGCTAAAGCCCGCAAACGTCGCGCTTGGTCCCGTGCCGTCTACATTCTTAACAGTTGGAAATAATACATGATCCGCCACATCGTCTTCTTCACCGCCAAGCATGATGGCAATATCGAGTCTGTACGGAAAGGGTTGCAAATCCTCACCGGCATCCCGCACGCGAAACGCCTTGAGATCGCGCTGAACCGCAAGTCGGATCCGGCCAGCAAGGAGGTCGATGTGGTGGTCTACGGAGAGTTCGCGGATGATGATGCCCTTGCGGCTTACAAAGCGCACGAACTCTATGCTGAATCCATCCGTCGCGTGAAACCATTGCGTGAGATAAGGCTGGCGGCAGATTTCGACACATCACAAGCCTTCTCCAGCGCCGATGCAGAAAGCTGAAACCCAACCCGACGCGAGGCATGCACGTCAGGATGAAGCCTACATCCTGCTGCGCGACGACATTGAAGGACGTGAGCTGAAGTTCACGGCGCCGCGCAATATCATCCGCGCAGATAAGGCTGAGGAGGTTGGCGAGGCGCTGATATGCATGGAGCAGGCGCAGGCCGCCGGCAAGTGGTGTGCAGGCTATCTCTCCTACGAGGCAGGTTATGCGTTTGAGCCGAAACTGACCGATCACATGCCCGACGGACGCCGCCTTCCGCTGGTATTGATAGGGGTATTCGACGCGCCCGAAGAACGACCGATTGCTCTGCATCGAGACGCCACCTCGTCTCTTTCAGAATTCAAGCCGACTTGGTCTTTCGAAGACTATGCCCCGCGTTTCGCACGCGTTCACCAGCATCTGCGCCAGGGTGATTGTTATCAGGCAAACCTGACTTTCCCAATACTCGCTCGCTGGCAGGGTGACCCATTGGCATTGTTCGACGAGATGACAGAACGACAACCGGTGCGGTATGGATGTCTCGTCAATCTGGAAGGCCCCGTGATCCTGTCGCGCTCACCTGAGCTCTTTTTCGACGTGGACGAGGACGGCTGGATCGAAGCCCATCCGATGAAAGGCACCATCAGACGTGGAGCCACACCCGAAGAGGATGCCCGCCTTGCCGAAACCTTACAGCAAGACGGGAAGAACCGGGCGGAGAACCTGATGATTGTCGATCTCCTGCGCAACGACATTTCCCGCATTTGCGAGCTGGGCTCACTGCATGTACCGGAGCTCTTCCGGGTCGAAAGCTATCCAACGGTCCATCAACTGGTCAGCCGTGTCAGGGCACGACTGAGACCGGGAACGACGGTCACCGAAATCATCGCGGCCTTGTTCCCCTGCGGATCAATCACCGGCGCGCCGAAGATCCAGGCGATGCGGATCCTCCGCGCACTCGAAGAGCAACCGCGCGACATCTACTGTGGAATGATCGGCTACACCGCTCCGTCGGGACGCATGCGGTTCAACGTAGCGATCAGAACATTGACGCTGCACAAGACCGGTGAAGCGGTTCTCAATGTCGGAGGCGGTATCGTCTACGATTCCAAGCTCCGCGATGAATACGAGGAATGCTTGCTGAAAGCGCGCTTCGCCACCGGTTGCGCTCCGCACCGCATTGATGAAACCGGGCGGGCGCCCGTGTGACCAATGCGTCACCCAATGGCCACCGCCAGACGAGTGTTAGCGTATGACATTGATTTAATGTGCAGATATTGGCTTGCCCTCACGTCAACTGACCCATAGAACCTGAGAAGCCAGTGCTGCCTGCACCCGCTCTCACCGTCTCCGGCGGTTCGAAACAGATTGAGGAATCCCCCGTTTTGCTCGACCAAATCGCTCTGCGCGCCGAACTCGCCGAAGCCTATGATCTTGCGCCATCCGTAGAGATTGCTGATGCAAACGCGCATCTCTATGCCGGTATGAGACGCGTTGTTTCTCCGCCAGACTGGGCAGTCTATGCGCCCTATGTCGCCGCTATCAACAGGCTCAAGAAGGAGCGGAACGCGGTCATCCTGGCGCATAATTACATGACACCGGAAATCTACCACGGCGTCGCCGATGTTGTGGGCGACAGTCTGCAATTGGCGATCGAGGCCACAAAAGTCGAGGCTGATGTCATCGTTCAATGCGGTGTGCATTTCATGGCCGAGACATCGAAGATCCTGAATCCGAGCAAGACAGTACTGATCCCGGACATGGATGCAGGCTGCTCGCTGGCCGAAAGCATCACTTCTGAGGGAATTGCCGAGATGCGCGCGCGCTATCCAGGCGCGCCCGTTGTCACCTATGTCAATACATCAGCAGAGGTGAAGGCAGCCTCCGATATCTGTTGTACCTCTTCCAACGCGGCGCAAATCGTCGCCGCTCAGGAGAGCGACACCGTCATCATGACCCCCGACAAGTATCTGGCGCAGAATGTTGCGCAGCAGGTGCCAGAAAAGACAATCGTGTGGTGGGATGGGTCATGCATCGTGCATGAACGTTTCACCGCGCAGGATCTGCGGGATTTCCGCAGCTACAACCCGGACACACGGATCATCGCCCACCCCGAATGCCCTCCTGACGTCGTGGCGGAAGCTGATTTCTCAGGCTCCACCAGCGGCATCATCGACTATGTCGAACGTGAGCGTCCCACAAAGGCGATGCTTGTTACAGAATGCTCCATGGCCTCGAACATCGCCGACAAGCTACCCGAGATCGAGTTCGTCGGGCCCTGCAATATGTGCCCCTATATGAAAAAGATCACGCTGGAAAAGATCCTGTGGACGCTGCACAGCATGCAGGGTGCGGTAGAAGTCGACCCTTCCGTAGCGGCCAAGGCCCGTCTCGCTGTGCAACGCATGATCGATCTCTCCAGTCGTCTGGCTGGCTGACCCAATGATCCGGATTGACACGCCGCGCGTCATTGTCGTGGGCGCCGGGTTGGCAGCCCAGTACGCCGCCCTGAAACTCGCGCCTCATCCTGTGCTGATGATCTCCCCGGAGCGTTTGGGCGAAGGTGCATCCTCTGGATGGGCGCAGGGCGGTGTCGCGGCCGCAATGGATCCGAGAGATAGTGCCGGAGCGCACGCTCTGGATACGATCCGGGCTGGGGCAGGAACGGTCGATCCGCAAGTCGCTCAAATGGTTACGGAGGAGGCCCGCAGCCACATCCTCGAACTGACCGGATTGGGTGCACCCTTCGACCGAGCAAGCGACGGTGGATATGTTCTGTCTCGGGAAGCCGCGCATAGCTTCGCCCGCGTCGTGCGGGTCTGTGGTGATCAGGCCGGCGCCGGGATCATGCGCACACTGTCTGCCCGCGTACGCGAGGCAGATCATATCCAGGTGCTGGAAGATGTCATGGCGACAGCACTTCGCGTCCGGAACGGAGTCGTGGTCGGCGTCGAGATCGCCCGATGCGCCGCAGGTTCGACGCAGAGCGTTTTCCTCCGAGGGGCAGCCGTTCTTTTGGCCGGTGGCGGCTCGGGCGGCCTATTCGCTTTGACCACCAACCCTCCCTGCATCCGGGGAGAGGTTATCGGCATGGCCGCGCGTGCAGGTGCGTTGATTGCCGATGCGGAATTTGTGCAGTTCCACCCGACGGCGATTGCCACTGGCGGCGATCCCGCTCCCCTGGCCACCGAAGCATTGCGCGGCCTGGGTGCGACCCTTGTGAACTGTCACGGTGAACGCTTCATGCTCAATGTCCACCCGGATGCTGAGCTGGCTCCGCGCGACATCGTTGCACGCGCCGTCTACGCGCAAACGCAGGACGGACTTGCCCCTGCATTGGACACGCGTCAGGTCCTTGGCTCGAAGATTTCTGCGGCGTTTCCCGCCGTTGCGGCGGCCTGTTGGCAAGCCGGCTTCGATCCTGCAACACACCCAATTCCTATCGCCGCAGCCGCTCACTACCACATGGGCGGCATCGCAACAGATCCGACGGGGCAAACATCCCTCGCAGGGCTCTGGGCCTGTGGTGAGGTTGCCTCAACAGGATTGCACGGGGCCAACCGCCTCGCGTCAAACGGACTTCTGGAAGCACTTGTCTATGGAAATAGCTGTGCACATAGTATTGCCAGTGCTCTTGGCCCGTGTCGAAAGACGGCGCCCGACGTTGCCTTGCCTGATCTTGTACCTGCAGAGCTTCCCGCTCCCAACCTGGTAGAGCGCCTACGCAAAAACATGACGGACGGGGCAGGTGTCGTTCGGAACGCGCGCGGTCTCCAAAAAACACTGGATGAGATCAGACAGATCGAAGCGGCGCAGCCCGATTGCGCCCCTCTTCGCAACATGACAGCCACCGCGACAGTGATCGTCACTGCTGCCCTCAATCGCCGCGAGAGCCGAGGGGCGCATTTCCGTTCAGACTACCCAAAGACGGACGATGCCATGGGTAGGCGTTCGTTTCTGACCTTGAACGACACACGAACACTGCGTCCGTCATCCCGATTGGAGACAACATGACTCAAGCCCCCCTGCCCGACCTGATCCTTGAGCCGATGGTCCGTTCCGCACTGATGGAGGATCTCGGTAGTTATGGTGATATCACCACCCGCACGGTGATACCCGCAGATACAAACATCACAGCTACTTTGAATGCGCGCGAGGCCGGAGTTGTGTCCGGGTTACAGGTTGCTGCCCTTACCTTTCGTCTCGTCGATCCGGATCTAAAAATTACAATGCATATTGGTGATGGTGAGCAAATCGCTGCCGGTGATCTTCTTATGGAGATCAATGGCAGCGCAGCATCGATCCTCAGCGCCGAGCGGGTCGCCCTGAATTTTGCAGGGCGGTTGTCTGGGATCGCAACGCTAACATCCCGCTTTGTTCGTGAAACCGTCGGGACTGCGGCGCGCATCACCTGCACACGCAAGACCACCCCCGGCCTTCGCTTGGTTGAAAAACAGGCCGTGATCCACGGCGGCGGGTTCAACCACCGCTTCTCTCTATCCGATGCGATCCTGATCAAGGACAACCACATCGCAGCGGCTGGCGGTATTCGGCCGGTACTCGCGGCGGTGAAAGCACGTGCCTCCCACATGATCCGAACAGAGATCGAGGTGGATAGGTTGGAGCAATTGGCTGAAGTGCTCAATGAGGGCGGCGCAGACGTGGTGCTGCTGGACAACATGGATACGCCCACGTTGAACAAAGCTGTGACGATGAATGCCGGCCGCCTTGTGCTGGAAGCTTCCGGCAACATGGGTTTGGGCCGCGTGGCGGAGGTCGCCGCCACGGGCGTAGATTATATCTCCTCCGGAGCATTGACCCATTCCGCAAGAACGCTCGACCTCGGACTGGATATCTGATCCGCGATCATCACTTTCCTCCACGAAATAAAATTATGCTGCACTTGCGAAGCAGAGCGTCAGACGCTAGCAAGTTGCCGTAGCGTCAACTTGAGGGATCACAATGAGTCAGTCAGCCCCGGTCAAATCGCTGACCGCCACCGCCATTCGCGCCCGAAAAGGCGCTGAGCCATTGGTCTGCCTGACCGCCTACACAACGCCAGTCGCCAGGCTTGCGGATGAGCACTGTGATCTGGTCTTGGTCGGCGACAGTGTAGGAATGGTGCTGCACGGCCTGCCGTCGACACTCAATGTCACCATGGAAATGATGATCATGCACGGCCAGGCTGTGGCCCGCGGTCTGGACCGGGCACTGATGGTCATCGATATGCCGTTCGGGAGCTACGAGGAGTCCGCCGCGCAAGCGTTTCGCAATGCTGCGCGGCTCATGGCCAAAACCGGCGCGGGCGCGGTCAAGCTGGAAGGTGGTCAGCATATGGCCGAAACGATCCGCTTCCTCGTGGACCGGGGTATCCCCGTGATGGCGCATATCGGCCTGACCCCGCAGGCAATCAACGCGATCGGCGGCTACAAGGTCCAAGGTCGTGGCGAAGATGGTGAGCGGATCCGAGAGGATGCACGTGCTGTTGCCTATGCCGGGGCCTTCTCGGTCGTTTTGGAAAAGGTACCGGCGGCGCTGGCCGACCAGATCACGGCAGAGATTGCAATTCCCACGGTTGGTATCGGGGCTTCGGTACAGTGCGACGGCCAGATCCTGGTGATCGACGACATGCTGGGCCTCTTCGACGCTTTCAAGCCGAAATTTGTCAAACGCTATGCGCATCTCGCCGCCGATGCCGCCGGCGCCATCCAAGCCTATGCCAAGGAGGTGCGTAGCCGCCGCTTCCCCGCACCCGAACATGTCTTTTCTCAAGAGGAACCAGGCAAATGAAGATCATCCGCACTAAGGCCGAGTTGCGCGCCCTGACTGAAACCTGGCGACACGCCGGTGAGTCAATCGGTGTAGTTCCCACCATGGGCGCATTACATGCTGGGCATCTCAGCCTGGTCGAAGCCGCTGGCGCTGCAACCGACCGAGTGATCGTCACGCTCTTTGTGAACCCGAAGCAATTCAACAGCCCCGAAGATCTCGCAAACTATCCACGGACTGAAGAGAGTGACGCGGAAAAACTGAAGCCATATGGCGCCGACGTTCTCTACGTTCCCGATGGGGCGCAGATGTATCCGGACGGCTTTGCGACGACTGTCTCTGTGACAGGTGTCAGCGACGGTCTATGTGGAGCCGCCCGACCCGGTCATTTTGACGGCGTTGCAACGGTTGTAACCAAGCTGCTTCTGCAAACCGACGCGGACCAAGCCTTCTTTGGGGAAAAGGATTACCAGCAACTTCAGGTCGTGCGTCGCCTGGCAGCAGACCTCGACCTCAAAACAAGGATCGTTGGTTGTCCGACGATACGGGAAGCGGACGGGCTCGCCATGTCCTCACGCAATCTCCGCCTGGGTCAAGATGCCCGTGCCACTGCTCCTGTTATCCGCGAGGCGTTGTTCCGAGCGGCCGAGGCGATTTTCAACGGGATGCCTGTCGACATCACGCTCGCAAGCGCGCGGTCCCATTTGCACAAAAACGGTCTACGGGAGATCGATTATCTCGAACTCAGGGGCGATCCTGATCTCAAAATTCTTGACACAGCCGATAGACCAGCCCGCCTGTTTGTTGCGGTTTGGCTCGACGGTGTCCGACTTATCGACAACCTTCCGGTTCAGGCAACGAGCGATGAAGAGAGGCTCCTTCAAATGACAGGTTGCTCAACCCGTTCAAGGCCAGAGCATTCGTCGACCTTTCGCACCGAAAGGCTGATGGGGACGCGGGTGCCAAAGGAAGTGATATGAGTGCTTATCGCTACCTCTCGATGGTCAACGTGAGCGCCAGTCTAGCAAAGCCGCCAGAAACTTCTTCACGAAAACAGACAGTACGGCTGCGGTTCGACGCAGCCAGGACGCAGGTTTTGTATCTTTAGAAGCATGGCGCGCAATCTGCTCCTGCATGATCCTGGTTGCCTGAGCCCCCGAAAAGGCTGGGAGCCACTGGACGTTTCCCGCGCGAATTATATAGTGGGAATTGCATAGCGCATCGAAGACACCGACTGACGGTCGAATGGTGGCATATCCACCTTCATCCCAAACCCTGTGACTATCTGGAACTATAAGCGTGATGCGGTGGCCGCATCCGCATGCACAAAGTAGACCTGCAAGTTCAAATTCCTCGGTATGGTAGACGACGCCCTCCTCCATCTGTTTCGGGATCCGATCCACAAGCTGATAACGAAACCTCATTCGACGGGCATCCTCCGGTCGATCTCTAACGATGTAGTCTCCAAGACAAATGACATCGCCGCATCTTCGCGGTCGTAAATCCCAAAGCGCTGCTTGAAGCGAAGGACGGCCAGAGCTGCATTAAGTGCATTCAACTCGGCTATCTGACCTTGTCGCCGGTACTCGCCTTCTTTTGGTTCCTCACCTGGAAGGAAAACAGTACCTGCCGTTCCCTCGTAGGCAGCGCGATCCACACCTGTCACTCTCACAACACCATTCAAGCCTGTAGCCACTCGGTTCAAGCCCATTCCACAGTCCACGAAGGGCACGTCGTTCGCACTGAGCCAGTCCGCAATTGCGATACGTGCCGGGCCGTTGTCGATCGACACAAACACAAAATCCAATTCGCGAAGTTGCTCAATGTTTTCTTTCGTAACCTTTTCCGGAATCGGTGTGATGCTCGAATGCCAATTACCATACTGCTGCGCCAAGGCGTCCACTTTCGGAAATCCGATTGCGCGGGGAATGAACCCCGGAAACCGAAAGATCGTATGAACATGCACCTTGTCGTCGTCAAAAAGGATGATCTCGGCGAGGTGGGTTCGCGCAATGAAGTCCAGGATGTATGAGCCAGTACCTCCGAGACCAACGATCGCCACGCGCTTGCCCTCGAGCAGCCTCGACAAGTCGTTCATGTGATACCTAGCAGACAACGTATCCGGAAACTTTAGCGGGGTGCCTTGCTCTTTTGCCCGGACCTCGATGGCCTTTAGCGACGAGGCCTCCGAAAAGGCTGCCGTGGCAGGCGCAGTGATAGTATCGACATAGGTGCGTATCTTCTCTTCAAACGAATGATAAGTCCGCATTTGACCTTTGCCGTCGAGCAACTTGTACGAGAAGGATTGATCGGACTCGAACCCGTGCGCAACCTTCACCTTGCTTGCACCGCCGCCCAACCGAAGCTGACGTCGATTCTGGTCGTGCGGCCGGCTTCCTCGGAACCACACTTGGTGATTTGAAGGAGGATCAATGAGACCGTCGATTGAAAGATCGACCGGACTGGCCAGATCGCCGTGCAGTAGTTTTCCGTCTTCTGCTAGGTAGGGCAAACCATAGACCAAGAGGTAGCCGCCGACAAAATCAAGGAGGTAGCCTTCGTCTTCCAGATCCTGAATGAAGGGATTACGATTCGCCAGTTCCCGAAACTCTAAAACGCATGCCATCTTTCACCATCACCTCGTTGCCAGGCGCGAGCGTGCCGCTCACGTTTCCCGAATTTCCGCGCGAATACTTGATGAGGTATTCGTTGGACCCGCTTCCTCCATCTGAAAGGTACAGCGCGACCACTTCCTCATAAGAAATCCTCTCTTTTTGCACTTCATGGTCATCCTGATTGACCGTGATGGTGACTGTCTCTTCGGGTTTCCCTACCATGTCAGCCTTCCTCGTCATGAATTGTTGCTTCGACTCTTTGCGTTATGACGAACAGAGGTCGTTGCCCGAGCCAGTGGACCTACGCTACTCTATCCGCCTACTTCTCCCGGACAGTGGTTCTCGGGTTCGCCTTGCCGTACTTCGACGTGACGAACCGACCGCTTATAGCGCTGCGATAGCTTCCGCCGGTCGAGCCACTCTTCCCTGGAGTTTCTTTCACGGTCGTTCGCGGATGCGACTTACCGTACGCCTTCGTCACATAGCGGCCTGAATTCGCGCTGCGGCAGCCGCCGCCTTTGCCTTTACCTGCCATGATCTGCTCCTTTTCGTTGCATTTCGGCGAATTCGGACTGATAGTGGATTTAAGTCCTTATGTGGACTGTCTACATTCGGACCAGTACAGCAGTCAAGTCCAAATATGGACTACAGGAGGATCAATGCAACTAACCACAGGTTCTGCGCCCGAAACCGGCGCGGACGCATTCAGGATTCCAACCGTCATGGATGCTTTCGCCAAACTTGCCGAGGACTGGGAGCTTTCAACCGACGAACAAATCACATTGCTAGGCTCACCAGGTCGATCCACATTCTTCAAATGGAAAAAATCCGGGGGAAATCTCCCGCACGACACAATCGAACGCATCTCCCATCTGCTAGGCATCTACAAATCGCTCCAGATCGTCCTGCCCGACCCCCATGCGGCTGATGCTTGGATCAAGAAACCGAACACTTACTTTGACAATCGAAGCGCTCTCGACGTAATGCTCGAAGGGAATGTGGTGGATATTTACAAGGTGCGAGAATACCTCGATGCGCAACGCGGCGGATGACTTCGACGTAAAAGATGTCAATGACCTCTTTTACACCTTGATCCCCTCGCGGTTCCCACCGGTGCCGCTCTATCAGCGGATCGCCTGTGGTTACGACGATGATGTTGCAGGTGTCGCAGAACTTCATAACCCCCGTTTGAGGGAGAAACAGCGACTGGTGGGGAAAGGTACCGCCACAGTCGATGAGACGTCGCCGCTCTTTCAGAACTGGAACCATGCGCCCTTCACGTACTCGAACCCAGAAGGAAGCTGGTTCTTCAATCGGTTCGTACGCTGCTTGGAAATGTCGCGAGATCGGCAAACTGCACTAGCGGTATCCGTGGCAAAAAGAGAGCTCTTCCTGCGCCGAACAGCGGAAGCACCTATCGGGCTGGATATGCGGATGTTGAGCAGAACGGTGTCCGGCGCGTTTCTTGACGTGCAGTCTGTGTCGGTTGATCTCACTATGATTGAGCGCAGGAAGCTTGGAGCGAAACTCGTGGAGCGTGCCAAAACCGAAGGACTTTCTGGGGTGCTGTTTCGGTCGCCAGAAAGACCAAGTGGCACCCGCATCTGTGTGCTGAATGGGAATGCACTCGGTAGAGCTGTGCAAGGGGAGCATTTCAGGTATTCATGGGATGGAGATCGCGTTTCGTCCCTCTACGCTTTCAAAAGTTCTGGCAATGATGAAGACAACTTGATCGATCCCCGAGATCTTTGCGGGACAACGGAAATTCTGGCGGCATAGTTATGCCTTTTGCCCATGATATCCGCGGGTCTCGAATTCCAGTCGACCAAGTTCGGAAAGCAAGGCGACTTCTGGGGATTGGTTTCCGTAAGGGCGCTTCCTGTTCCTCAGCATTTCGATAGTGTTCACACGCGACTGCAGCCCGGTCGGACTGACGGCCATCTTTAGTCGGCTCAGCGCGGTTTGGTCACGGTCTTTCTCAAAGGCTGTCAGCGCATCGAGGATCTCCTCACCTCTGCTTCTTGGTCGATCAGAAAAGTCAGGATTTCTATCTCGGGCAAGCATAGGATCTGCCGCAGCTGCCTCCAGCCCCTTGCCGATGGCGCTCGTAATTCTCTCAATCAATTCGCGCCTATAATCCTGAGAACCCGAAAAGTGCACATTGCCGACAAAGAGGTTCGGAAATTGAAAGTGCCTTGCAACAAGTCCGGGAAGCACTTCTTGAATTTGAATGACACCGGACAGCAACTGATGCGTGCTCTCTGCATCGCTGTCCGAGCGCCAAGTTCCAAACCCTTCCAGTTTCTGAAGAATGCTGTCGACGACGACATCCCCAGTGTTCCAGTATTTCATAGTTTCCTCACCTCGGGGGGATGAGCCCGCCCCTTCCGTTTTCCATTCTCGTCATTCGGCGAACAGTAATGTGCTACCTTACTGAAACCCGAGCAAGTGGGCGGCCTAGACAGGAATCGCCGCTTGGGCTGCAATAAGTGCTTCAACTGCAACCTGAACCTCCGCATAGAGTTCCGCTTCGACCTCGCCTGCATCGATCTCAACAATCAGCGCATAGCGCACAGATGGCAAACCTTCGGCCAGAAGCTTTTTCGACTTCCACCATCCAGTGACAGGGTGAATAGCCAGCAAGTTGCGCCGCGCCAGATCTGAAGCCTTGCACGTCAGCTGATCTATATGGAGCGAGCCGACATGGCGCCGATTGCTACCGTAGTCCCAAAGATCATCCTCGTCGCTTGTAGGACCATCGGGCTGCTCGGCGGCCTTGCTGATGCGAGCCAGGAACTGGGCTTCGCTCTCGTAAGCACGATTGAGTTGGAAACGTAGATTGTGGGACGCGTAACGATACCGAACGCCGCGCGAGGCTTCGGACGGGTTCGGAGCGATAAAGCTGCTGAGTGCCACCCGCAAGGTCACATCGGCATTGCCGAGCGCACGCAAAGCCTCAACGGGCCAGGGAAGGGCGAACAGCTTCATTTCGTTGTGGACATCACCGCCAGTCTTTTCAGAAATCCCGTAAGGCGTAATCGTGTCTTCCACGATGAGGGTCAACGCGTTCGACGCGCTGCGGCGGGCACGGGCCATGTCAGGCACACCATATCCATAGCGCTGAAAAAGTGGCGTGTAGTGACCCTTGTTCGGCTGGGCCGGCAGATGTGCCCGCATCTGCTGCGTCCACCGCGCTGAAGACACATAGAGACCACGGACTGTCTCAGGCCAAAGCGTCGGATAGTCAGACCAGAGTTCCGTTACATCCTTCGCCGCAAGCGCTGTCGCCGCGCTGGTGTCGAAGGTGAATGTGAAGGATCGGACCGGGTAATTGTGGTGCGTCGAAAGGAGCGACAACCATCCATGCCGCATTGGCGGTGGCATGGCACTTAGCGCCCAGTTTCCACCCTCAAGGACGACGTCCGGCTTGTTCGGCCAATGGGACGACCACGATGCAGTTCTCGAGGCTGGCGATAGATCGCCGAATGGTGCAAGCGCTTGGGCCGGCTCTCTATCTGGAAGTACGGTCTTCTCTGTAAAGGCTCCGACAGACAGAACATTCCATGCCTGGGCCGGCGACTCGATCTCGTTGTCTTCGTGATCGCATCGATCGAGGTAGTTTCCGGCACCAAAGGTGAAGTTGTCGGTATTCCCTGCCGAAACAACTACCAAGCGCCGTTGTTTGATGTCACCTGATACACCGGCGGCAAGCTGATCGACTTCCGTTGACCAGGAGGTGGGGGCTCCGTCGTGCGGCGTATCCTCACCTGTCGTCGTCGTCATAGTAAATGTACGGCGTCGGTGGCCAACCTGTTCTACAGTATTGATTGCCTGCCTGGTCACCGCGCCGAGGAGATGATGCGGGTTCATCCCTGCATCAGGCAGCAGCTTCACGGATTCCAGACGGTTCACGACCGAAACCGGGTTCGCCTGGTGCAGTTTCGGCGTCAGATCGCCAAAGAGCGCCAATCCTCCCATCTCCGTGCCATGGCCCTTCGTATCCTCCAGCCCCCAGGCCGGGTTGGCGGCATGTCGGTCATCCACGCTGAGCGCCGGCTGAATGAGAGGATGCGCCCGACTGACACCGGTATCCAAAAGCGTAACGTAGCCAGGATCGGGATTGTCAGTGTAGGTGGTCCGGCCCGCGAGCTCTTCGACCCACTGGGCCTGTTCGGCCACCGGCAAGCCGTCGAAGAAATCCGCTGTAATGGTCGGAGCGGCAAGGGCGCGCACGCCGCGCAGTCGGCGGACGGCTTGGGCGAGCTGATTGCGATCGGCCTGTACGACCACAACGGTATCTTCGGGAAACTCCAGCCGATCCGCTCCCACGGTGGCGCCATAGTTTGGTGCGGCTGCGACGAAGGCTTCGGTCATTTGAGGTTCGAGCCAAACCTCCCAGACGGTCGCAACATCGGCTGCGGGAAATTTTCCTGGAGGACTGCGCCATAGGGCACGCAATCCAGCTTCCGTGATGGCAGCAACGCTTTGCACCAAGTCTGCATTCTTCGGTCGGCCCGGGATGAATTCACCATCTTTCTCGCGATCAGGCGTGTCTTCCGTCCGAAACTGGTCGACCTTCTTGCGCAGGTTCTCGATACCCTTGGCTGTTGCAAACACCGTCGCACGCTCTTGGGCGCCACCGGGCACAAGGAAATCTTCGATGCGAAGAAGCATCAGGCCACTGGAGTCTAGGCTGTCCTTTTTCAGGCGCTCATCGACACGGGAGCTGACCTCGAGATAAACGCCGGGAAGCTCGGCGGCCGGAATATTCGGCAGCGCGTCGATGGCCTGCAGCAGCGCCTGAGCGTGTGCAGCGCGATTGGGGACATCACTTGGTCTTTTGGACCCGCCCCCGCCCTTTGCTTGAAACGGGCGAGGTTGTCCGAGATTGCGAAGGTGGAAGTGTGGAAGCTCTCGTGCCATTGTCATTGGTCCCTAATTCTTGGAGCGACCGTCGGCGTTCGAGGGCGTCAAGCAAATCCTGCGTCGCAATCTTGTCAGTATCGTTCAAAACCGCACGTCTCGCGGCATCTTCCGCCGCCGCCACAACATCGGCCGTTGAGAGACCTATGGCGACATCTTCCACCCGCTTCCATCCTATTCGATTGAACGAGAAACCGATCAAGCGGCGTTCGAGTGCCTGCCGGATAGCAGGACCGTCGGGCATCACATAGGGCAACACGAGATCGAAGCGGCGCAGCACAGCGCGGTCAAGAATTCCCGGCAAGTTTGTAGTGGCGACGACGATCGAAGGCCCTGTGTCTTCATCCAAGAACTGTAAGAATGAGTTCAGAACCCGCCGGGCTTCGCCGACATCGTTCTCACCGCCCCGGGCCGCAGCCAAAGCGTCAATTTCATCGAACAGGTAAATACCGCGTGTCGTCTTGATGGCATCAAAGACCATTTTCAATTTCTGCGCCGTTTCGCCCATGAATTTGGTGATCAGCCCGTGCAGCATGACTGAAAATAAGGGGTACTGCAGCTCACCGGCAAGCGCTGAAGCACTCAGGGTTTTGCCGGTTCCCGGAGGACCGGAGAGGAGAACGCGCCTCCTTGGCTTCAGGCCCTTTGCCTCGAGCTTTTCGCGCATTCGTGTCTCGACGACGAGATGCTCGAGTTCGCTCTCGATCCTCTCCGGCAAGATTACATCGACGAGGCGCTCGGTCGGATAGGACGCGGCAAGGAACTCCGCCAGATCACCGCGAGGTGTTGCGATAGGGGTGATTGCAGGAGTTCGCTTGGCAGGTGGCTTCTGCCCCGCTTCAGCCCATTGTCGCAACTGTTCAGCCAGCCGGGTATGTCCCTTCTGCTCTTCGGCCGCAGAGAGTTGCATCGCCAGATCGTAAAAACGATCGGCGTCTCCCTCCGCGTGGCTCTTGACGAGTCCGATGATTTGCTGGGCGGATGCCACGGTTAAGCTGCTCTTTCTTCGAGGTTTTTTATCGACGTATGTTACGTTGAGACTCTATACATAAATCATCCAACGGACCAGAAAAATCGCCATGCCGTCCGGCGAGTGTGGCGCTCGAATCCCGTTTCGCGCAACCTATTTTGGCGAGATGGTGATCGTTCGGAGCTCAGCCAACGCCAACCTGAGGAGGCTCCCCCTGAAAACCTGCATCCTCTAGCTGCTCCCGGTCAGGCAGATCGCGTAAGCTTTCCAGATCGAAGGCGACCAGGAACTGTTCCGTGGTCACAAAGGTATAGGGTGCCCCGCGCTGAGGCGATCGAGGACCGGTTCCGATCAACCTCCGCGCATGCAGTCGCCCGATCAGGTCACGGCTGATCTCTTTGCCGAAGATGTCCTTCAGACCATCTCGAGTGATCGGCTGGTGATAGGCTATGGCCGCCAAGACCGCGACGTCGAATTCGCTTAGGTCAAGGAACTGGCCACCCACGTCTGCCGCGGCGCGGATTACGGGCGCATAGGCGGTCCGGGTCCGCAACATCCAGCCCCCAGCAACCTGGGCGATCTCGAACGGCCGAGCGTCCAGATCAACAGCGAGGTCCTCGACCAGAAGATCGACTGAGGCCCCCTGCCCCACCACGCGGGCCAGATCCTCGCGCGGCACTGGTGAGGCCGAGGCAAAGAGCACCGCCTCTATCCGCCGCATCCATTCCCGCCAGCGCAGCTCCGGCGCCAGGTCCGCCAACTCGCGATCAAGTTCCGGCTCGGGCCTGGTCTTCGTCATGCTCACAGCCCATAAAGCCGGAAGGTCTCGCGGCCGGTCAGCTCACGGATGGCGCCGAGTTCGACCAGCCGATCACAGAGTCGCCGCGCGGCGCGATCCTGCAAGGGCAAGGCCGCGGGCGCCACCGCATCGCGGGTCAGGAACATCTCGACCGCATCGCCGGCCCCCTTGGCGCGCAGTTTCGGCGTCACGGCCTTCAGATGTGCAGTCCGGCGCGCGAGATCCGCAGCGAGATACACGGCGTCGACCGCCGATGCGAGGAGCGCGCGATAACAGGCCAGGCGCAAGTCCTCGCCACGCTTGCGCAGATCGGCTTGCTTTAGACCTGAGGCGAGTAACGGCAGAAGATGATCCCAGCCGAGCGAGTGAGCAAGGGCCGCATCAGCGAGGACGAGCCCCGGCACTTCCGCACGCGGCACCTCATTCAGCACAGCCTCGAGCACCCTTGCGGCGCGGCTGACTGGCGCGCCCTGCCCCGCATCGAGCCACACGGCAATCTGGCCCGGCTCAAGGGTCGGCAGAGCTCGGTCCAGAGCCTTGATCGACACCG
>Ga0209347_1001784_pt1 | contig 32026 bp, 30 predicted proteins | sample AutmiccommuBRH23_FD_187382 | JGI IMG/M metagenome (GOLD analysis project Ga0209347, IMG submission 187382) | Deep subsurface microbial communities from Mt. Terri, Switzerland - Autotrophic microbial communities BRH/23 (SPAdes) (version 2) | ecosystem: Environmental > Aquatic > Deep subsurface >...
TATCAATTAATGCATACTTCTTAATGAACCGCCGTATACCGAACGGTACGTACGGTGGTGTGAGAGGACGCTGAATAAAATAATTATTCAGCTCCTACTCGATTCTAGTCACATAATCTACATTCCATATTCAAATTTATTAATTATCATTATCTATAATGAAAAAATGGCAAAGAAGAATCTCAGTTAAGGATGATCAATGCTAAATAGTAAATTAGGAGATGGGATAAAATGTCAAGAGGTTTTGAGTGAGCAGGAGATCTTGACTAAAGCGGCTAAGGACTAATTTAATACTTTACCAGAAGGGCATAATATGCTAAAAGCTGAAGTGGTCGCCGTAAAATTAAATGACCTTTATATCATCGACATTCGTAAACCGGAGGATTTTGCAATAAACAACATCCCTAACTCGGTTAATATCTTAATGGAGGATCTCGGAGAGAAGCTAGATATGCTTCCTAAAGATCAAACTATTTAGGTAGTTTGCTATACCGGACAAATCTCCTCACAAACAATTGGTGTATTGCGAATGGCTGGTTTTGATGCCGTAGCATTGTCTGGGGGCTTTCCTTCTTGGGAAAAGCTTAACAAGAGTATTGAGCAATCAGAGGGAATGACTGATACTTCAAGTTCCGGAGGAATGTAGAGAATGGTCGTCAACTTATTCAGCGGAAGTAGTAAAGAGAGTTGAGTGAACAAAAAAGGAGCATCTACATTGTAGAAGCTCCTTTTTTAAGTAAAACTATATTAATTCCTTACCTTTTCTAACTCTTAAGAACCCATCAATTCCGATTGCATCAAAATACTTTGCCCATTGCATGATTGCTATGTTAGTCCAGATATAACCAAAGTTATTAAATGAACCACCAGCGATGAATTGCGTATTCATGAATAGTCCGATTAAAGCACCCCAGAATACTCTAAATCCAACAAGAATTAATAGACCAACAAGAATTTCGAATGCTACAACTAAGAAATCTGTTAATGCTGGCAAGTTTAAGAAAATATTTTCTGCAATCCAACCAAACGCTTTGTTAATATATAGTGGGTCAAAACGAGTTACTGGCTTATCAATTGTTCCTGTGGCAATATTTGTAATTATACCTTCGATTTTACCAACTGAATTTAGTTTGCCATCGCTTAGCCATGCAAGTTTTCCTAATCCAGCATCAAACCATTTCCATCCGTAGATGATTCTTGCTATAGTAAAAATAGCAACTACAATAGAGACTTTCCAGTTCTTAAAAGATGTTGAAAGAGCACTGACATAATTGTTCATAAATAAGTCCTCCTAAATATAAAATTTTTCTTGAACAAGCGATGAGTTGCTTTGTTCATTGAATAGCATATAAGATAATTATGATGTTTTGTTGAAGAATCGAAAGGGATTTGTGAGGAATTTGTGAACAAAACGAATAAATCAGAACGAATTAAATACTTTTGTAATTTATACCCTCAAAACAAGATAGTCTCCATTTTTCATTTTCACTACATCTGCTTTCATTGCTTTAGCAATATCTTGGGTTATGGTTTTTTGTTCATCTTCATTTTTAGCAAGAATAGAAAGCTGATTACCTCCCAATACTCGGTTACTTGCTAGAGTAATAATCGCAAGTATTTCATAATTAGGTCTTTCCGAAGCTTCTCGTCCCATAGTTACTCCTTTCCAACCAAATTGGTTTCCATCACGGCATGGCTTTTCTTCACGCTCTCCAAAAGCGGAGTCTTTTTAACAGCTTCAATGAAACGATCAATATCTTTAATAATAGGAATTAATGTAATCACAATTCTTCCTTCTTCATACTCTTTGCGAGTAAAGTGATATCTTTTTACTCCGATTGCTCTTGTTGCTTCAAACAATGCAGCTTGTCGTTGACCATAGTTATCTAATGTAATGCGAAAATGCTGTTCATTGGGAGAAATCACTACAGCCATTCCTTCTTTTTGAAACAGCTTCTGTGCATTTTCCGTACCTAATAGATTTGATACATATATCCCATCTACAAATAACTCAGAATCCTTAACTTCAACAATACCCTGCTTAACTTCCGCAATATCACCAATCGTTTTTCCCTTCGAGAAGCGCTTGAGTACAAATAGCGCGACAAATCCAATGCTGACTCCTAGTACAATATCAACCCAAAGCTTACTATTAACCAGTTGCATTGTAAGGGCAGTTACAAAGGAAACAATCAGAGCGAAATAATTTCTAGACTCGAATGTTTTTGCGATTCCGTCAATATATGCATCGCCACGAAAAGCGTATTCAGTGTTTTCTAAGTCTTTAAGGCTCTCACGCTCAGCTTTTCGTACATCTCGAAACTGTTGAATAGCTAGAGCAAGAAATGTTACTGCGACAAAGTTCCTGGTCATTAACGCTGGAATTGCAACTGCTCCAAGCGCCGCAGCAATAAAGCCAGTAATTAAGTGGATAAGAAGCCCGTTAGGATAGCTTGGGTACTGCCGATAATCCTGTTTTATTGTGAGAATACGTGCCAAAGTTCCGACGATAATGGCGGTAACAATCATAACGATATGCTCGGATGAGATTAATTCTTCTTTCATAGGGTGTCTATTCCTCCAAGTAATAGCCTGATTTATATCACTACCATTATTACCAAAATAAGAAGAATATAACATGAAATTGTAAACGCATTTTCCACACTTTCTTCATAAAATTTTCACTATTGTCTAGTAGAATTACTGAGTAATGTTAATGCAAAAAAATTATACCAATTAGCAATTCGCTAGTTTTATAAAATTTAGGAATATCAAATTAAGGGAGAGACGATCATGGATAAACAGAATCCTAAAAAGAAGATAATAAGTAAATTTATCGTCAAAACAGTTAACTTTATAAAGCAAAAATTTAAAAAGATAAATATTCCAGATCTGAGTAATTACATAAATAATCAGAAAAAGCTGATTTTAATCAGCTCATTATTAGGTATAATCGTAGTATTTTTCTTGGGTTTTTTCTTTTATAAAGCAAACACAATTTCTTTATATTATGTTTATAGTGATGGAGAAGAGATTGGAACAGTTAGCGATGCATCAATTGTTGAAAACTGGGTAAGTGATCAGCTTTTAGAAATGAGCGAAAGGTACGGTCTTACAAATCTTGTAGTTAAAAACGAGCTAACATTTGCAGAAGAATTGAAATTCCAAGGTAAGACTGATGAAAGTGCAACCTTGGAGGCGTTATCAACTAAATTAGTTATTGAGGCAAAAGGCATAGAAATAATTGTAAATGGTGAGGTTGTAGGAGTTGTGGAAGATACCGCAACTGCTGAGAGGATATTTAATAGTTTAAAAGAAGCAGTTATGCCAAATTATGAAAAACACAATTTATTAGCGGCTGCAGTAGGGGAAATAAATGAAGAAACTAATCAATCTGCCAGTAAATTGGACAATATTGGATTTAAAGAGGATATTCAGACTAAGGAAGTAGGTATGTCTCCACAGAAGATTATTGCTGAAGAAACAATGTTACAATTATTGCAAAAAGGAACTCTTGAAGAAAAAACATATACCGTTCAAGCTGGGGATACAATTTCAGAAATTGCTGTGATGTATGGCCTAACTACCCAGCAAATCTATCAACAGAATCCGAAAATAAAGGGTGAATTAATTCGGATAGGTGACGAATTAAATATTACAGCTTTGACTCCTTTAGTTACTGTAGAAACGACAGAAATTGTAACGCAAATTAGACCTATCCCGTTTGACGTAGCTTACCAGAAAGATAATTCGCTGTATGAAAATCAATCAAAGGTCTTAATTGCCGGTATAGAAGGTAAAAAAGAGGTTCAATATACTCTGCTTAAAGAAAATGGTCGAGTTGTTTCTGAAACAGTCCTTTATGAAAAAACAATTAGCGAACCGACAACTAAAGTAGTTGCCAAAGGTACGAAAAGATTATCAGAGATGTTTATTCCCTCGATCTGGCCAACTGTAGGCACGATAACCTCATCTTATGGCTATCGAAAAGACCCGATAAATGGGAGTACTTCTTTTCATAATGGTATTGATATTGCCAATAAATACGGTACGGCTATCTATGCTACCGCTGATGGCACGGTAACTTTTTCTGGCTGGAATAGTGGTGGTTACGGATACGAAGTAAGAATTGATCATGGTAACGGTTATGTTACATACTATGGACACAACTCTAAAAATCTAGTTAAAAAAGGTGATACTGTAAAAAAAGGTCAAGTAATCGGCTATATGGGAAGTACCGGTAGAAGCACAGGACCTCATGTAGATTACCGGATCAGTCTAGATGGGAAAAAAATTAATCCAATAAATTATATGAAGTAAGTTTCTATAAGAAGCCGATTTAACAAATGTTTAAAGAAAGCGACTTGATAGTCGCTTTTCTTAGACTAAGCTTGTTAAATGATAAGAGTTGTGGAGGTAATGCAATGATCATACTTAAAATAACCAAGTGGTTTATCGCGATAGGATTATTCTTCTCATTGCTTATTGCTATAAGTAGCTTTTACATAAATAGTCAGTTCCAAGCAGTTGATTCATCTGACAAAAAAAAGTATTCAATAGATATACTTAAAGGGAGCAGTGTTGATAAAATCGCTGAAATACTAGAGAATAATAATTTAATTAAAAATAAATATACCTTTAAGACGTACGTTAAATATTCAGGATATGCTACAGATTTAAAGGCAGGAAAATATAATTTAGCAAAAAATATGGAACTTAAAGAAATAGTTCAAGAGCTAGTAACCGGAAGTACCTATATTGATAGTATTATTTTTACAATACCAGAAGGGTATAATGTTAAACAAATTGCAGAAAAATTAGCTGAAGAAGGTATTGTAGATCAAGATGAATTCCTTCGGTTAGTTGAAGAGGGGGATTTCGATAATAATTTTATTGATCAAATACCAGAAGATAATAATCTAGAATATAAACTTGAAGGCCATTTATTTCCCAAAACCTATGAAATAAAAAAGGGAGCAAGCGAAAGGGAAATTATAGAAATAATGTTGAATCAGTTTAGTAAAGAATGGAGTCCTGAGTGGGATAAAATAATTAAAGAGAAAGAAATAACTATGCATCAACTGATTACTTTAGCATCGTTGGTGGAAAGAGAGGTTATTGTCGAAAAAGAAAGAGCAATTGTTGCCGGAGTTTTATTTAATCGTTTAAATAATAATTGGCCTTTACAAATAGATGCCACTATTCAATACATCTTAGGAAAACAAAAAGAGCGTTTATTATATGAAGATTTAGAAGTAAAGCACCCTTATAATACATATTTAAATATTGGTTTACCCCCAGGTCCGATTGCTAATCCGGGAATCGCCTCCATTGAGGCCGTGCTTAATCCTGAAGAACATAATTATTTTTTTTATGTTACCAAAAAAGACAATTCAGGAGAACATTTTTTTGCTAAAACTTACTCTGAACATCTTATAAACAAAGATAAATCAAGTAAAAACTAAATTCGCGATAATCTGTTCACGTAATTGTCACAAATACGACACATAAACTACAAATTCTAATCGTACTATGAGAGTTTACTATAGGGTGGTAAGGTATAATTTGTTTGCCTTTCGCTATTGGTAGTAAGGTCTATATATATAAAATAATAATTTAACAGGAGGTTTTACACTATGAAGAAGTTCTTTTTATTATTTATAGTTCTTATTTTTTCATTAATACTTTTAGTTTCAGGTTGCAGTACAAATGAAAATGATAATTCTGCTGATGCTAATTTATTAGAGCAAATTAAATCAGAAGGTGAATTAAAAATAGGCACAGAAGGAACCTACGCTCTTTTTAGTTTTCATGATGAATCAGGCAAGTTAACAGGATTTGATGTAGAGATTGCTGAAGAAATTGCCAATCGTTTAGGTGTAAACCCTAAATTCATGGAAACCAGATGGGATGGGATATTTGAAGGACTTAACTCAGAACGATTCGATATAATTGCTAATCAAGTAGGTATCAGACCTGACAGAGAAGAAATATACGATTTTTCAAAGCCATATATCTCGTCTTCAATGGTCCTTGTTGTTCATAAAGATAATAATGACATAAAAGATTTTGCTGATATTGCAGGATTAAGAGCGGCCCAAACTTTGACGAGTAATTACGCTGATAAGGCAAGAGAAGTAGGTGCGGAAATTGTAGGGGTAGAAGGCTTCAATCAAGCAATTGATCTGATTACATCCAAGCGTGCGGAGGTTACTTTAAATGACAAGCTGTCAGTGTTAGACTTTCTAAAGCAAAAACCTGATGCTCCAGTTAAAATTGTAGCTACATCCTCTGATGCGGCACAAAGTTGGATTATGCTCCGTAAAGGAAATCAAGAATTGGGAGATGCGATAAACAAGGCCTTGGATGAGATGATGGCAGATGGAACTTATTTAGATATTTCCAAGAGATGGTTTGGTGAAGATGTTTCTAAATGATCGTACAATAAATATCTTGTTTAGCTCCTTTCTTCCAATGTTGAAGGGAGCACTATTGTTTTCTTTAAGTTTAACACTTCTAACCTTTGTTATTGGGCTTATTATAGCAATTCTAATTGCCTTAGCAAGAATTTCGAAATTCAAGCTGCTGCAATGGTTAGCAAGGAGTTATGTTTCGATTTTCCGTGGGACACCCCTATTAGTTCAATTATTTATCATTTTTTACGGACTACCTTCAATTGGCATTACGATTGACCCATATCCTTCTGCAGTAATCGGATTTTCACTAAATGTAGGAGCGTATGCATCGGAAATCGTTCGGGCAGCCATTTTATCTATTTTTTCTGGGCAGTGGGAAGCGGCCTATTCTATAGGTATGAATTATACGCAGGCATTAAGAAGAGTTATTTTTCCTCAAGCCGCGCGTGTAGCTGTACCACCTTTATCAAATACTTTTATCAGTTTAGTTAAAGATACCTCGTTAGCTGCTGTTATTCTTGTACCGGATGTAGGTTTAAAATAAAGTTCGCTAAAAATATGTCTTAATATTGGTATTATTACGCTAAAAAAATGTCCTTATTTTAAAATATAGTTTGCTAAAAATTATTAAAGAAATATAGTTTTCACGTTTAACTCATTATAAAAAAGTTTGCTAAAAAATTTAGAAAAATAGGAAACTAAGATGACTATGATAGCATTTTTGGTGTTTCAACATGCTTAATTCTTGTAAACATCACGTCTTTTATAATAATAATTCCTGTACCTCAGACCAAGATTTTGTTTAGAGCTTCCCTCAGATTCCAACTCACGGTGGGACAACCTTGCTTTTGGCTTGCGATTTGGTGCGGTCAACCTCTACAACGAACCTCTAATCGCCTATTTATTACGCATGCCTTGCGCACTAAAAAGAAAAAACATGCATTATGTCTGCATGCTTTTCTCTTTTATAAAATAATGTTTATTTTAATTAACTTTAATCAATATTAAGATACAGATCAAATATTTTTTACTTTTAATACTCTCATTGCATTTAATACTGCTATTAAAGCTACGCCAACATCAGCAAATACCGCTTCCCATAAAGTAGCTATTCCACCTGCCCCTAATATAAGCACAATGAGTTTGACTCCTAAAGCGAAACCAATATTTTGCCAAACAATTTTTCTTGTGTATTTTGCAATTTTGATGGCAGTAGTAATTTTGGATGGTTCGTCTGTCATAATAACTACATCCGCAGCTTCTATCGCCGCATCTGAACCTAAACCTCCCATTGCGATTCCTATATCTGCCCTTGCCAACACAGGTGCATCATTAATTCCATCACCAACAAAGACTAACTTCCTTTTAGGAGATTTTTTCGCATCAAGTTCTTCCAATTTCTCTACTTTTTGATCTGGAAGCAATTCAGCATGAAATTCATCTATTCCTAGTTGTGTAGCAACTTTTTCTCCAACCTTTTGGATATCCCCGGTTAACATTACTGTTTTTCTTACTCCGATTTCTTTTAAAGAGCGAATGGCATCAATTGAATCTTCTTTCACCTCATCAGAAATCACAATATAACCAGCGTATTGCTGATCTATTGCAATATGAACAATCGTTCCTGTTGCTTCCACCTGTTTGAAATCAATACCTTCTTTGGTCATCAATTTGCTGTTACCTGCAATGATTTCTTTGTCTTTAGTAGTAACCTTGGTACCATAGCCACTAATCTCATTATAGTTTTCAATATTATTTTTATTCACTTCTTTATTGTAAGATTTTAAGATTGATAATGCGATTGGATGGTTAGAAAAACTCTCAGCATATGCTGCTAGCTCTAATAATTGTTCACTTGTCATTGGTTCTTTTGCATTAATTTCCGTAACATTAAATACTCCTTTTGTAAGAGTACCTGTTTTATCAAATACAATTGTATCTACGCTATTTAATGCTTCTAGATAGTTCCCGCCTTTGACTAAGATCCCATTTCTGGATGATCCGCCAATTCCTCCGAAAAAGCCTAATGGGATGGAAATAACCAATGCACATGGGCAGGAAATGACTAAAAATATTAACGCCCGATAGATCCATTGTGAAAAAGTAGCTCCTTCAATAAGGAGTGGAGGAATAATAGCCAATAAGAGCGCAATCACGACAACGACGGGTGTATAGTATCTTGCAAATTTTGTAATAAAGTTCTCTGTCGGAGCCTTTTTACGACTAGCATTTTGTACCAAATCCAGGATTTTTGAAACTGTAGAATCTCCATATTCTTTTGCAACCTCTATCGTAATTAAACCATTTTTATTGATAAAGCCTCCAAGAATTTCGCTTCCTACCTCTACATCTCTGGGAACAGATTCTCCTGTTAAAGCTGAAGTATCAACCATTGAACTTCCTTCAATGATTTTACCGTCAAGTGGAACCTTTTCACCGGGTTTAACGATAATCACATCTCCAATATTTACTTCCTCAGGTGAAACTCTTTTAGTTTCTTCACCTACTTTAAGATTAGCAAAATCCGGACGAATATCCATCAATGCTGCAATTGATTTTCGGGAACGATTCACTGCTAAGTCCTGAAATAACTCGCCAACTTGGTAAAATAGCATAACCGCAACGCCTTCTGGAAACTCCCCTATCGCAAAGGCACCTATAGTCGCAATACTCATTAAGAAATTCTCATCAAAAATTTGACCTCGTTTTATATTTTTGGCTGCTCTTATTAAAACTTCCCCGCCTATCAATACATAACTGATGAAGTATAAAAGAAATTCAGCCCAAAATGTAAACTTAAAAGCAATTGCTATAGCAAAGAAAGCAGTGCCAATTCCCAGTTGAATCAATTCTTTATTCAATTCCCCTACTTTTCCATGATCATGATCATCTTTATGTTTATACCTATTATCTGTTTTTGTTTCTTCGTGCACTTTAACATCCGGTTCAATGTTTACAATAATTTTTTTAGTCTCTTCGATTATTCGTGCTAAATCATTTTTATTATTCACTTCTATAAACAACTTGCTTGATACAAAGTCAACATTTGCTTCCTTAATACCCGGAAATTGATTGATAGCATCTTCAATTTTTGCTGCGCAACTAGCACAAGATAAACCTTTTAAAATCAGTTCTCTTTTTTCCGGTGTTGTTACTATACTCATTTTACTTCCCCCTTTAAATTCAACAATTATGATCTTTCCTTGATGTGGACAAACCCTTGGTCAAAAATATCCTTAATATGATTATCATCTAAGGAATAATAAACAATCTTTCCTTCTCTACGGTATCTAACCAATCTAGCTTGTTTTAATACCTTTAGTTGATGTGAAATCGCCGATTGATTCATTCCCAGGAGAGCTGCGATATCACAAACACACATTTCCGCTTGAAATAAGGCATACAAAATCTTAATCCTTGTCGTATCTCCAAACACTTTAAAAAGTTCTGCTAAATCATAAAGTGTTTCCTCTTCTGGCATTGCTTCTTGCACACTCTTGACTACATCATTATGAATGATAGTACAACTACAAGTTTCTGCATAACGTTTTGTTTCAGCCAACTTTATCTTCCTTTCATGTGTTTATATGAATAATTGTTCATGTGTTTAACTATAGTATATATAATGTTTTATTTATTTTCAATATATAATCTGCATGGAATGTTTACTTTTATACATATTAAAAAAGTCATTGATTTTTTCTTTTTACATATAGATAAAATAAAGAGATTGTAGCTCTTTTTTTGCCTCTCTTTTTAGAAATTCATTCGTACTTGATTTTGTAGTCAAGTGGTGGAACCCGCACACCATTTTTCATTACTATTTGTGCCGCCAGCGGCAGCGGCGGAATGGAGGTTTTTATGAAAAAAAATCTATTTATACTGGTAATTTCACTTTTATTTTTGGTCTATATTCTTGTTCCTTTAGTAGGAAGTATATTATACGGGAATATTCCATTTCTAACATCCCGTTATTTAAATAATTATCAATTTAAAAATGGCACGGCTATCTCACAATACCCAGCTACTAACACCATCCCAAATAATAGTTATATCTCAGGTAATATAGCTCCATCCATTCCTGGATATAATACATCCTTGCAAAATAAAACCTCCAGCCTATCCAGTTACAGTAATAATGGATATTTTTACGACGACACAGCTAGACATATGACATTTCTTCATATTTTAAGAGATATGATCATTTTGACAATCACTGCTTTTATCACTGTAATTTTTGATCGATTATTCGGAGGACGTTTTTTTCGTCGATTACGTAGAAGATTATAAAAAATTTGGGTTACACAAGAACCCAAATTTTTTATTTTAGTTAAATTCTTCTTACAAAATGATTATAACTCCAATGAGGAAACCTATAATTAATCCCAAAATTCCCTTAATTATTCCAATATCATTCCAACTAGGTTTTATAATATCAGAATAGGAAACAACAAAAATAGTTCCAACGGCTATTCCTAAGCTTAGGGATAAAACAAACGGCAAAATCATACCAAATATATAACCGATAAAAGTTCCGATCCCTGTAGGTATTGCAACAATTAAAGCGCTCTTCATAATTGAAAACAAACTAAAATCAGCGAGAGCCAGAGGAATACCAACAGCAATCCCTTCAGGCATAGTATGAAGTACCATTGTAATCGCTAAATTTTGTGCTATTTCTTGAGATAAATATAAACTTGAACCTAATGCAATTCCTGTTGGTAAGTTATGTATGGATACTGCAATTGCTAATAAAATACCCGAGCGTAGATAAATATCTTTTCTAGGTTCACTGGTGATGATAATTACCCTATCAAAAAAGTGTTCCATTTGATTTGCAAATATAAATCCGAGTACTAACCCGACAACAGTAAAAAATACCCCTCCGATTTTGAGACTCTCTGGAACAATTTCTAGAAATAAAAGACTATAAGTAATTCCTATGGCCATATTTACAAGAACCGGAATTTTATTATTGCCTATGTTCCTAATAAAATAGGCGATAAACCCTCCAATCCCCATCCCTGTTCCTCCAATTGCTAAACCGTATAAACCTGATTGTAGAGAATTGCTGATCAATTAGACCCCCTCCTTAACATTATTTAAAGATATGCGAATAAATGGAGTTATATTATGTTTGTTTGTATATTATAAATCAAAAAAAATCAGGTTTTTAGATTATTGTTGTAGTCCATAAAAGATTCTTCGCTTAAAGTTACGCCTTTGGTAACCGATTTTGTTTTCCGCATTGCCTTTTTCAGGGCTTTCACCGGGGTTCATAAATACAGCTTGGATAACGTAGTGTTCCCGGAAACGGTTAAACCGTTCGGTGGTCTCACGTCCTCTACCCCGGATTATTTTTGTAACGATGGTTTTGGTGTAATCAAACCACAATTCGTTCGGTACAGCACCAATGTGCCGGAAGATGGCGTCAAGTCCTTCCAAAAGGCATGCCATGTTTTCACCATAGAACAGCTGCAGGAAGCCTTTGTTACTGTAAGGAAATGATACTTCAAGATATTTTCCGGTCAGCCGCGTGCCATTTTCATAAAAATCGGCTGTGCCGAAATCAACTTGCGCTTCGCCTGGACGGTGTTCCAGTCCATAGTTGCACTTGATACATCGAATGAACAAAAAAGCCACACCCTAGATATTCAGTAATTATCTAAGATGTGACTCATTTTTCCTTGAATATACATTTTATACTTCATACTTTTAATCTTTTGCCTTAAAACGGCAAATTTTTTATGCAAACTTTATTTAAAATAAGCAAACTATTTTTTAAACCTACATCTACTACGTCGATTAGCTTCCTAGCTGAAATATAATCGTTGTCTCAAAGGGTGTTATTCGTTAGTGGCAGATTGTCGCTCCACAAGGGTGTAGACAACCGGAATAATAACTAAGGTTAGTAAAGTAGATATTAATAGTCCGCTTATAACGGATATCGATAAGGGAACAAACAGATTGCTGCCGGAAAAGACTAAAGGCATTAGTCCGATAATAGTCGTAAAAGTGGTAAGCATCACCGGCCTAAATCTGTTTTTTGCTGCTTGGCGACTAGCTTCCTCTAGCGGCACTCCATTCTTTCTTTGACCATTTATATAGTCAATTAAGACAATGGCATTATTGACGACTATTCCCATTAGGCTGACCATTCCCAAAAGGGAGGTAAAGGATAACGGCTGATCGAACAGATATAGCCCCGTAATCGAACCGATAACAGCTAAAGGGATAGTTAAGATGATGATTAATGGCTGGATAATCGAGTTGAATTGCAGCAAAAGAATTGTAAAGATCAAAAAAACAATAAAAATTGCTGCTTCACCCATACCACCAAAATTCTCAATAATTTTTGACTTTTCGCCAGCGTAGACTATGGTGACATCCTGTAAATCTGCCTCCTTTAACTGCTCTTGAAGCTTTCCTTGAATATCTATCGAGCTATAACCAGGCAATACTTGACTTTGAACCGTCACAGCTCTTTCCCGATCATATTTATAGATTCGGGGAGTTTTTTGGATTAATTCAAGATCAGCAATTTGCTGCAATTGGATTTTCTGGCCTGTGATGGTTGATTTTATTGCAAGACTCTCAAGCTCTGAAAGACTCGTAAGGTTGCTCTCTACAACCACATTGAAATCAGTAGTTGCCTTTCTGAAAACTGTTGCCCGTTGCCCTCGTAGAGCAATGTTGATCTCCCTTTGGATATCCAGATTAGTAATACCGAAGCTCGCCGCTTGATCCTGATCAATATTCACAGCATACTCCTCAATGCTCTCACGAATATCGTCCTCGACGTTGATAGTTCCAGGGATTTTTATTAGGATCTCTTCAATGCTCGTAGCTGCTTCTTGCAGGACTGCCAAATCCTCTCCAGATATTCGTACGACTATTGGAGCGCCAATCGGCTCTCCTTGCTCAAGCTCACGTACTATTGCTTTGGTACCAGAAAGTCGTTCGTCGAGGACGATTTGCAACTGATTAGCGAGCTCTGTATTCGACTTGAAGCTACCCTGATCTAGATCAATTCTTAGTAATAGTTGAGCTGTATCCAGAGAATTCGCCATAGGAGGTACAGAAAAATAGAACTTGGGCATTCCCCCGCCTATTGCGGCTGTAAAACTAATGATCTCAGGCTGGTCTTGAATTATTGCTTCTACTTCTTGCAATGCGGCTTCTGTTTTGGCAAAGCTGGCAGGAAGCTCAGTACTGATATTAATATACAACATGTTTTTGTCGGATTTTGGGAAAAATTGCAGCCCGATTAATGTGGTAAGGTAAAGTGCACCTCCAAAAATCAACACAGTAATTAAGACAACTGTTTTTTGATGTTTAAGACCTAGGGCTAAGAGATTAGAGAAAATGTCTCGCAACAAGAATTTTTTTTCGCTACTGATATTTTTTCGAAAAAAGATGTAGGCCATTGTCGGCGAAACAAGCATGGCTACAAAATACGAAGCAGTAAGCGCAATTATGATTATTTTCGGCAGACTGTTGATGAACTCTCCCGCCATTCCTGGAAGCAGCAAGAGAGGTACAAAGGCAAAGACCGTTGTCAGGGTCGAGGTTAAAACCGGAATTGCCACTTCTTTCGTTCCCTCAACACAGGCTGTAAGCTTATCCTCATTATTGTCGATCCGAACCTGAATCGCATCACTAATTACGATGGCGTTATCTACCAGCATTCCTAAAGAGATGATCAGAGCTGTAATCGATATTTGTTGGATTTTAATTCCTAAGAAATACATCATAACGAAGGTGATTAATAGGGAAAGCGGAATCGCTGTTGAGACGATTATAGCGTTCCGAAACCCCATGCTTAGGAAGACGACGACAATAACAATAATAATCCCGATCAGTAGATTAAGCAAAAAATCAATAATTGCTTCGTTTATTTCGTCAGGTTGGTATAAAACTTCAGAAATTGTGATATCAGATGGCAGCTTTTGTTTAATTTCGTCCAGCTTCTTCTCGATATCTTTTCCAGCTAAAAGAATATTTTTATTATCCTTAAAATAGCCAGTGAGTAAAATAGCTTCATTGCCATTGAATCTAGTCTGGTAGCTAACTTCTTGGGAAGCAAGATAGATCTCGGCAATATCAGTAAGTCTAATAATTTGCCCGGTTTCCGGCGATATCTCGATTATCGTATTCTGGATATCTTCAATTGAAGAATAGCTTCCGCTGGTATTAACATTGATGCTCTCGCCGTTCTCGCGAATTGCTCCGGCAGGGATTTCGGTGTTTTGAACTTTAAGGATATTTATGAGATCGGCAAGTGACAGGCGAAGTTCATTTAGTTTTTCAATGTCCACGGCGACTTTAATCTCGTTCTCCTGCTTGCCAACAATAGTAAACCTGGCAATCCCATCGATTCTGGACAGCTCCTTGCTGATATCCTCAGCATAGGTGTTTAACTCTTCTTGGCCGACGTCCTCTCCGGAAAGAGCTAAGATAATGCCGGCAGTGTCCGCAAGATTGGTATTCAAACTAATTTCTGAAGCACCTTCAGGAAGCTCAGGTTGTAGATCGGCAAGCTTATCCTTTAGCTGACTCCAGCTTTTGTCAACGTCTGCTTCTACTGTTAGTCGAACTACGATAATCGCTACACTGTTTTTCGAGTAGCTTTCGGAATAGTCGTAGCCATCTATTTCAGGAAGAACATTTTCAATCTTCTGGGTAACTAATCTTTCAATTGTTTCCGGCGCAGCCCCGGGAAAATAAGCAGTGATCAAAGCAATAGAAACATTGATATCTGGATCTTCTTGCTTAGGGACGATATATAGGCTGTAGATTCCGAAAAGCATCACAACCAGCATCAGGAAAATAGTCACCTTTTTTTTGTAGATAATCTGCTTTAAAAGTGTTCTCAACATTTATTACGCCGTCCTTTCTTAATTATCCAAATATCATTATACCTTTTTTTTAAAAAAAATAGAGCAGTTCAAATGTTAAAAAACCTTTAATCTTTACTCTCCGTCTAAAGTCGGAATAAAATACGGATATTGGACTGTGTATGAGAAGAAAAATAAAGTTTATTATAGAGATATAAGAAGTGATAAAATTAATGGTAAAATATACGATGACTAATGAAATAGCGAAGTAAAGAGAAAAATTGTCGATTAAGGAGAGTGGCATTCGTGGCAAAATACTTTTTTGGAATTTTGTTGGTTTTAGTCGGAGCCTATTTTTTCGCAGAAAATCTGGGTTATGAAATCGGTTTGGATTATCTGTTTAGTACCTATTGGCCGGTGCTGATTATTATCTGGGGTTTAAAGGAGCTTTTTTCGGGATTTCTCAAGCTTCGCGCCGGACTTAAAAAAAACCATTTCCGGGCAGGACAACTTTTTTGGGGTATTCTGATCACCGGTATAGGGGTGGTTCTATACGGCAATAACCTAGGAATGTGGGAAATGAGCTGGGATGACCTGTGGAATTTAGCTTGGCCTTTGTTTATTATTTATTTGGGTATTAATATCTTGCTGGCAAATAGATGGCGAAGCCATCGGGAGATTTTTGTAGAGTTTGATTCTTCAAAAAAAAAAATATCTCTTAACAAAAAACGTTTGTTTATTGGGGATAGCAAATTTGGTAACCATGGCGCTTGGAACCTGGAGGATCTAAATATTTGGCATGGTATTGGCTCAACATATATAAATCTGGCAACGGCAATTATCCCTGAACGTGAGGTGGTTATTGATATTTCCGGTTGGATAGGCGAGGTAACTGTCCTTGTACCTCAAGGCTTGCCGATCAAAGTTAATATTGATATACGTGTTGGTGACGTGACGCTTTTTAATAATACGGAAAGCGGAGTAAGTCGGTTTATTTCTTACATTACCGAAGATTACAATTCAGCAGTTAAACGGGTTAATTTAATGATTTCTCACTCGATCGGAGAAGTAAAGGTAAAGCAGGTGGATTAATTGAAATCTTTTACTTCTTCAAAAACCATTAGTATTTTTTGGGTTATATTGCGCCAGCACTTGGTTGCTTCCTTTGGGACGGTTTTAGCGTTAGTAGCCACGATTCTTGCTGGCAGTCTGTTTATCGTCAATCTATCTCCTTGGCAGCAGGTAATTGAAGATTATTTGGGAATTGGTTTTTTTTCTCGTACTTTTTTTATTCTCTTAGCCTTGCTTATTCTGGCAGGTTTCGTTGTTTCACTGTTTTTTACAATTTTCTTAGGTTATCCACTGGGTAGAGAGCTTAGGAAAAAGCTGCAGGAGATTACCGAAGGGGCAGAAGCCTTTTCTCGGGGACGACTGGACTATCGCATTAATCTATCTGGTTTTACCGAGATTGTGGAGGTTGGCTGGCAGTTTAATCAAATGGCTGACCGTCTGGAAAAACAGGTTAATTCGCTGCAACGTTTGATTGATGAGAACGTCCGGCTGGTAAAGCAAACCAAGTATTCATCGGCACTCGACGAAAGACGAAAATTGGCCCGAGAGCTGCATGATGCGGTTAGTCAACAGCTTTTTGCCGTAGCGATGATTTTAGCGGCATTACCTAAACAGCTAGAGAGAGATCCCCTGCTAGCGAAAAAATCCTTGCAGCAGGTCGAGGAGATGGTGGTTAACGCTCAGCAGGAGCTAAGAGCCTTAATCATGCACCTTCGCCCCATAACCCTTGCCGGAGTTAGTTTAAAGGAGGGAGTTGAGCAGCTATTTGCCGAGCTTAGCGAGAAGTATCCCAATATTAGCTGGGAATTAATTCTAAAAAACAAGCTTAACCTAAGCGAGGGGGTCGAAGACCAGCTGTTTAGAGTTATTCAAGAGGGTATTTCCAATATGCTTAGACATGCCAAAGCAACTCTTTTTCGGATGAGATTTATCCAAAAGCAGGAGAGAATAATCCTCTTGATGGAGGATAATGGAATTGGCTTTGAATTGGGGGAAAGGAAAAAAAGCTCTTATGGGCTGGAAACGATGAGAGAAAGAATCGAAGGAATCGGTGGAAGATTAGATTTAATCTCTTATCCTGAAAAAGGCACGAGGATAGAAGTTAGGCTGCCGATTAAGCAAAGGGGAGAAGATTATGAGCAGGGTGATTAAGGTTTTGCTAATAGATGATCACGAAATGGTCAGAATGGGCATTAATACTTATTTAAGTGGAGAGGAGGATATTCAGGTTATCGGTGAGGCAGATAACGGCATTACGGGAATTGAGTTGGCACTTCAGCTTAAGCCGGATGTGGTTTTAATGGATTTAGTAATGGAAGAGATGGATGGTATTGAAGCAACTAGGCAGTTAAAAGTGAAAAGACCGGAGATCAAGGTCATCGTGCTAACAAGCTATATTGAACAGGAAAAGGTCTTTCCGGCAATCGAAGCCGGAGCCTTTAGCTATTTGTTAAAAACCTCTCGGGCAAGTGAAATTGCCGGGGCGATTCGTCAAGCAATAGCGGGAAATCCGATTATCGCCGGCAAGGTCGCGAATATTGTGGTTAACGAAATGCAAAAAAAACCCCCAAAACATGATAGTCTTACATCCAGAGAATTGGAGGTTTTAAGATTACTAGGTGAAGGAATGAGTAATAAACAAATCGGTGAATCGTTATTTATCGGAATAAAAACCGTAAAAACTCATGTAAGCAATATCTTATCAAAGCTTGAGGTTGAGGATCGAACACAGGCGGCGATCTATGCCAATAAGAATCGCCTTAGCAGGTCTTAGACCAAATTAATCTAAATGCTGCTTACCGATAAAAGCGTCTCTGACCCGATTCCAAAAAGGGAAGTGACGGTATCTGGCAAAGCGAACCTTCTGATCGGCGACACAGCAATTGATCGAGTGAATGTTTTTCATCTGCTTGTTTAGATGATCAAAGGTTAGTCCCACTTCTCCACCTGACAAGATGTTCAACTCAAAATTATGGTGTTTTGGCAAGAGTAATGGTGAACCGATTGTCCGGTAAACCCGGTTATTAATCGAGGCCATTTCGCTAACTTGAATCGAATCAAGGGTAGGATGGATAAGAGCTCCTCCTAAGCTTTTGTTATAGCCTGTACTTCCTGAGGGAGTAGCGATACACAAGCCGTCTCCGCGAAACATTTCAAAATCCTCTTGATTAATTTTTATCCGCATGGTTAACGTTTTTTCGATGTTTTTGATTGTAAACTCATTTAAGGCCAGCAGTTCCTGCTTTTCCCCAGTAGATAGCTGGATGTCAATCTTCAATAAGGGGTATTCAATAACCTTAAGTGGGTTAGCAGCGATTAAAGCAACAAGAGACTCAATTTCTGTGGGGTTCCAATCAGCATAAAACCCTAGATGTCCAGTATGAATTCCCAAAAAAGCCACTTTCTCCAAACGGTGCTTGTTGGCGTGAAAAGCTTCTAATAATGTTCCGTCTCCGCCAATGGAAATAATCAGGTCAGGATTTTCATTATCCTCGATTAGACCATATTCCTTGGATAGCTCGTGAAATTTCTCGGTGGTAGCTATCGATAATTCATCTTTGCGGTTTATTAGGATAAATTTCAATTTACTTCCCCCTAACCTATGTACTTTCTCAATTATATTGCATGTCAGAAAACAAGGCAAACCCTATTTTTATACGGGGACAGGTTACCTGTCTGGTCAAATTTCAGAAGGGGGGACAGGTAACCTGTCTGGTCAAAAAATTTACAGAACGGGGACAGGTAAGTTGTCTGGTCAAATAAATTTAACTTTAAAGGACATATGTCCTCTTTATTATGAAGAAGATAAACTATAATTGTTACTATGTTATGTAGTGGAGGTAGGGGTAATGAAGAAAGTAAAAAATCCTGGGCTAATAAATCAATATATTGAAAAATATCAACTGAAAAACATATTGGGTGAGGGGTTGCTTTCTGAATTGGAGCTTTTCAAGTATGAGAAAGGGGAAAAGGTCTGCAACAATGGTGACTACTTGACATATTTATTCTTCCTTGTTAGAGGGAAGCTGAAAATATTTACAACTTTGGAAAATGGGCGATCAATCCTTTTGAGATTCTACAATCCACTAAATATTATTGGGGATATGGAGGTATTTACGGATTATCGGGTTCGTTTTAACGTCGAAGCCCTAAACGAAGTCTATTTAATTGGTCTGCCCTTTAAAATAATTAATCATGATCAGTTTGATAATCCTGATTTTCTAAGGTTCTTAATTAAGCAGCTTAGTTATAAGCTTTATACTAACTCCATTACTAATACGATAAATATTTTGTATCCGGTAGAAACCAGATTTGCCAACTATTTGATTTCTATATTTAAAGATGAAAATAATTCTTTTTCTGTCGAAGAGATAAGAACGGACAAATTAACAGAGATTGCTGATCTTTTAGGCACAAGCTACCGACATCTAAACAGAGTAATAAGTAATTTAATGAATGAAGAAATTATTACCAGGAAAAAAGGGACGTTAGTTATTAAGGATCTTGACAAGCTAAAAAGTCTGGCTAGCGGTAACCTTTATGAATAGTAAACTAAGGGAGCGATAAAGGTGATAGGAGTATTATATTCAATTCTTGCAGGGTTTTTAATTGGTATCCAAAACGTGTTTAATACTAGGTTAGGTGAAAAGTTGGGATCGTGGGGTACTATCTTGCTCATTCATTTCTTAGGGCTAATTGCATCTATTATTGTCTTTACACTATACAAGGAAAGCTTTAAAGCCTTGCTTAGCGGACTTGGTAATGTTAATAAGCTGTATGTAATTGGTGGTTTTTTTGGTGTAGTTATTTTGTTTGGAGTTATGAAGGGAGTAACTATTCTTGGAGCAACCTCTGCTGTAGCGATTTTGCTTACAGCCCAGCTCTTAATTTCTTTAATAATTGATACTTTTGGCTTATTTGGGATGGAGAAAGTTCAATTTGTAATTACCAAGCCCTTAGGAATTATTGTGATGATAATTGGGATAATTCTAATCAAAAGCTGATAAAATTAAAGGTAAAATTGATAGTCAGCTAGAAAACTAGTATATGGGTATATGATTACCAAGAAAGATCTAAAAGTTGATTGGCGATAGGAGGATATAAAATTGAAGGGAAAGTATATTTTAGCTCTAGACCAAGGAACAACAAGTTCACGAGCAATACTATTCAATAAAAGTGGTGATCTTGTGGCGATAACCCAAAAGGAGTTCAAGCAGTATTATCCAAAGCCCGGGTGGGTTGAGCATAATGCCAGTGAGATTTGGGGCTCAATCTTAGCTGTTATTGGCGAATTATTCGGGAATTATGCTGTTGAACCCAGTCAAATAGCTGCTATCGGAATTACTAACCAACGAGAGACAACAGTCATTTGGGATAAGAATACTGGAGTACCGATCTATAATGCGATTGTTTGGCAGAGCCGACAAACAGCAGCGATCTGCGACGATTTAAAGGCAAAGGGCTATGAACAAATGGTTCGGGAGAAAACCGGTCTGGTAATCGATGCTTACTTCTCGGGAACAAAAGTGAAATGGATCCTGGATAATGTTCAGGGCGCCAGAGAAAAGGCTGAAAAAGGTGAAATTCTCTTTGGCACAATCGATACTTGGTTAATTTGGAAGCTATCGGGAGGTGCTGCTCACGTTACAGATTATACCAACGCGGCAAGAACAATGCTGTTTAACATTAATACACTAGCTTGGGATGACGAATTGTTAAAAATGCTAGATATTCCCAAGGTAATGTTGCCGGAGGCAAGACCTTCATCAGAGATCTATGCCAAAGCTGTGCCATATCATTTCTTTGGCCATCAGGTACCAATTGCCGGGGCTGCCGGTGATCAGCAAGCTGCATTATTCGGGCAAGCCTGCTTTGAGCCGGGTATGGCGAAGAATACATATGGTACCGGATGCTTCATGCTGATGAATACTGGAGAGAAACCAGTTCCCTCAAAGCACGGGCTGTTAACAACAATTGCTTGGGGAGTTGATGGTAAAGTTGAGTATGCATTAGAGGGAAGTATCTTTATGGCGGGAGCTGCAATTCAATGGCTTCGTGATGGGCTGAAAATGATTGAGCAAGCGCCGGATTCTGAGGACTTGGCTGCAAAAGTTGAATCCAGTGACGGGGTATATGTGGTTCCTGCCTTTACAGGTCTTGGTGCACCGTATTGGGATATGGAAGCAAGAGGAGCGATATTTGGTTTAACTCGTGGCACTTCCAAAGAGCACTTTGTTCGGGCAACTTTAGAATCCTTAGCTTATCAAACAAAGGATGTATTATCGGCAATGGAAGCTGATTCCGGCATTACATTGCATACTCTTCGTGTTGACGGCGGTGCAGTTAAGAATAATTTCTTAATGCAATTCCAATCGGATATGCTAGCTGTTCCAGTTGAACGTCCAGTAGTTAATGAAACAACTGCTTTGGGTGCAGCATACCTGGCTGGTCTGGCAAGCGGATTTTGGGAGGATAAACAGGACATTGCTAAAAATTGGGCGATTGATAAAAAGTTTACTCCGACTTTAGAGGATAATAAGCGCAATGAGCTATACGCCGGATGGCAGCGAGCTATTAACAGCGCAATGCATTGGAGTAAGGGATAGGTTAACAGTTTCATATATTTCTTCGTTTCAGCTTGGGTGAAAGCTTTAGGTACGTGGGGGGATGGGAAGTGGCGATCAGATTGGAGACTGAGGTCATCGTAATTGGTGGTGGAGCAACTGGGGCTGGCGTGCTTCGCGATTTAGCAATTCGGGGAATCAAAGCTTTGTTGGTTGAACAAAAGGACTTAACTAACGGAACTTCTGCGCGTTATCACGGTCTGCTACATTCTGGGGCAAGATATGCAGTTAGTGACCAAGAAGCAGCTATTGAAATCTATCGAGAGAATTTGCTGATCAAAAAAACAATTCCTGGCTCAGTGGAAGAAACAGGTGGTTTATTTGTTAAACTCCCTCAAGATGATGATCAATATTTGGAAACCTGGATTAATGCTTGTCAAGCAATTGGTATCCCACTAGAAAAGGTTACCGTAAGTGATGCTCTTCAAGAGGAGCCCTTGATTAATAAAGCGGCTCAAGCTGTTTATCGGGTTCCTGACGGAGCGGTAGACGGATTTACAATGGTCATCGACCTAGTTGCTGATGCAGTAAATAGAGGTGCCAAGGTATTAACCTATCATCAGGTTATTCAGCTAATAATTCGAGAGAACAAAGCAATAGGCGTTAAGGCACGAAACAATTATTCCGGAGAAACTACTGAGATCTATGCCGACCTGATTGTTAATGCTTCTGGACCGTGGGCAGCAAAAGTAGCAGAATTAGCGGGAATTCATCTGGAAATGATCAATCATAAAGGTTTGCTTACAGTTTTTAGTCATCGGTTCAACAAGCAGGTTATTAACCGCCTAAGAATGCCAAGCGACGCCGATATTTTCGTTCCTGCTCATAATGTGACGATTTTCGGGACTACCGAAGAAAACGTAATTGAACCTGACGATTTATCAATTGATCGAGATGAATTAGCGGCGATGCTGCAGGAAGGCAGCGCATTAATCCCGGAGCTTCAGAGCATCAGAATACTGAGAGCTTTTTCGGGAGTTCGCCCTCTATACCAGAGAAAAAACAGATTAGAGAAGAGCGGTAGGAACATCAGTCGGGAGATGGCTTTATTGGATCATCAAGAGAGCGACGGAATAGCGGGAATTATCACGATTACTGGTGGCAAGCTGACGACATTTAGATATATGGCGGAGAAGACAGTTGATTTAGTTTGTACTAGATTAGGGATTTCCGCCGCCTGTTCGACAATGACTGAGGTAGTACCCCACCGCCTGGTCAAGGATTTTTTTGTTGAGGTTAATTTGGCGCCGGCAGCGAAAAATAAATTGCTGCATTGGGCAGGGGAAAATTCCCAAACAATAGAAAATAATTTAAAAGCAGAGGGTATTTTAAATACTATCGTCTGTGAATGTGAACAAGTTACTTTAGGGGAAATAGAAGCGGCATTACCTGAGAGCAGATTCAGCTTGGGGGATATCCGGAGAAGAACTAGATTAGGAATGGGTCCTTGTCAAGGGACGTTTTGTACTCATCGAACGGCTGCCTTTGCTGTTGCAAGAGGCAAAGCACCAGTAGAAGAGGCTGAAGAAGCTGTAAAAAAGGCTTTAGAGGAAAGGCAGAAGGGGATGAATGTACTGGCGATTGGTGAATCAGCTAAGCAGTTGGAGTTAATGGAAGCGATCTATCACATTTCATTAGGGCTTAGAAGGGAGAAACCACCCAATGTTTGATGTTATAGTTATTGGCAAAGGGTTAACTGGGATGCTATCAGCCATCTGGGCAAAGGCTGCCGGAAATTCCGTAGCTGTAGTACACCAAGGGTCAGGCAGGATAGTGCAATCAACCGGGCTTATGGATATCTTACCGGGTACAGACGGAAATATCGATGAACTAATTCAGGCATATCAGTTGGCTTCGTTAGGCAAAGATGTTATTCAAGAGGCTGTAAGTGAATTTACTAGACTACTAGAGCGTTTAGGCTACCCTTATAGTGGAGATATTTATTCTCCGGTTGAAGTAATTACCGGTTCAGGTCATTTAAAGTGGACGGGATTATATCCCGGCACGGTTGTCCCGATCCCACAAGAAGGCAGCGCTGTTATTATCAGTTTTTCGGAGTTGGGTGATTTTCAAGCTAGCTATGTTCAAGGTAATTTACAATCTGAAAGAGAAAAATTGCAAATCGCGGCTGTAAATATTCCGCTCGGACGACGCTCCGCTCGAACAATGACCCAATTGGATGTAGCTAGGCTAATCGAAAATTCGGAGTTCAGGAATTCGCTTATTCAGAAGATTAAAAAGCAAATGTCAGCTCGTTCACTAGCAAAACCCAACTTCTTTGTTTTTCCGGCAGTTTTAGGTGTTGGCAACTGGCGAGTTGTAGTAAAGGATTTAGAAGATCAATTAGGCTCTCCAGTAATTGAGGCGGTTGGCATGCCGCCAAATGCGACAGCTATCCGTTTATCTGAAGCATTAGAAAAGGAATTAATCAGAGTTGGAGTACGCATCTACTCGGATGTCCTCGTTAATGCCTGTGAAGTTGTTAATAATCAAATAAAAGAGATCAGAATGATAAGCGGAAAACAACAAAGAACTTTAGCTGCTGCCAATTATCTAATAGCGACAGGGGGAATCCTTGGGGGCGGGCTAGAAGTTACCTTACAGGGACTAAGAGAAAACGTCTTGGGTTTAAGTATTAACTCTGATGGCCAATATCTGGAATCGTTTGAAAATTTATTAACTGTTGGAGCTAGTCAAGGCAAACAGGTGACCCGTTATGGGATTACCGGCGGCATCTACTCAATTATTTCCAGCTTTTGTGCAGTCAAAAGCCTTGATTCTTTTAAGGGAGCACTCTACGCCCATCCGGATCCCTCACCAGCCCAGAAGCTTGCTCATGAGGTACTCGAGAGCGAACCAAGGAGGGGAGATTAACCGATGTTAGGGATAATTGATCATGCTTATGACAAATGTATAAAATGCACTGCCTGTGTAGTAAGTTGTCCAGTTGCGAATAGTACGTTGGATTTTGGCGGGCCAAAGCATTTAGGTCCTGAGCTGAAAAGGTTGATAGAGAATCGCGAACATATTGACGACCCTAGTGTGGAACTATGCACATTATGCGGCAACTGTAATATCTCTTGTCCCGAAGGAGTGCCTGTTACAACCTATCTAGCTCAAGCAAAAGCACTGCATGCTGAGAAATCGGGCACAAAATTACGGGATAAATTATTAAGTCAACCTGAATTAATCGGGAAAATCGCTTCGCCCCTCGCCCCAATTACCAATTCAGTCTTGAATATAAAACCAATTCGCAAGATGTTGCAAAAAATAATTGGGATACCCGCGGAGAGATTATTTCCCAAATATAATTATCGGAGCTTTAATAAAAAGTATAAACAGAAAACAGCTAAAACTAAGCACAAAGTAGCATATTTTACAGGCTGTTACGCAACATATAACGCACCGGAGGTTGCAGAGGCTTTTATTGAGGTAATGAATTACAATAATATTGAGGTAGCCAAGCCCGACCAAAAGTGTTGTGGGATTCCCCAGTTAGCTAATGGTCAAAAGAAACAGGCGATAAAAAACGCCTATTTCAATGTTGCTAGTCTTTTGGAATACGTTAGCCTTGGCTATGCTATCGTAATGACTTGCAGCAGTTGCAGCTTGGCTTTTAAAAGGGAGTATCCGGAACTGAAAATAGCTGGGGCAGTTGAGCTGTCCCAGCATGTCTATGATGCCTCCGAGTATTTAAGGATGTTAGCTGAGCAAGGGGAAATGAACAAACAATTAGCGGCTATCGAGGCTAATGCCGGTTACTTTTCACCCTGCCATCTGAAAAACCAAGGAATCGGTAATCCGGCATTAGATGTTTTGGAGCTAATTCCTAATTACCAGATTCAGGACTTAGCAGCCGGCTGTTGTGGTCAATGTGGCACCTTTGGTTTTAAAGAGGAAAAGTATGCACTCTCGTTAATGATCGGAGCAGCAATGCAGTATTCCGTTGAAGAGCTGCAACCCGATTATACGGTAACAGAATGCGGCATGTGCAAGAATCAGTTAGTACAGCTTACTAAACAGCCGGTGAAGCATCCGATGCAGATCATGGCGGAGGCTTACCGGAGTTTTCATCTACAACAATCCGAATAATCGAGCCATTTGAGCAATTGTGAAAGTGACCAGAATCGCAATAGCTGTGGGGATAATAAAGGCTAATGCCGTCCATTTAAGGCTACCTGTCTCTTTTTTTATAGTAAGCATTGTTGTGGCACAAGGAAAGTGCAGCAAGGAAAATAACAAAAGATTTAACGCTGTTAACCATGTCCAACCATTAGCGACTAGAAGATTTTTTAGAGCTGCCAAGCTATCAAGCTCTAGCATACTACCTTGGGAAAGATAGCTCATGATTAAAATCGGCAAAACAATTTCATTTGCCGGCAGTCCCAAAATAAAGGCTAAAATAATGTAGCCATCTAAGCCAAGTGCCAATCCAAATGGTTGAAGGAAACCTGCCAGGATCTCGATTATGCTTGAGCCATTGATCTGGATATTGGCCATTAACCAGGTTATCGCGCCGGCTGGGGCAGCAATAACTATTGCTCTCTTTAAGACAAAAATGGTTCGATCATAGACCGAGCGGATGAAGACCCGCATAACCTGCGGCTTGCGATAAGGAGGCAACTCCAGGGTAAAAGTTGAGGGGACTCCCCGTAATAAGGTCTTCGACAAAGCATATGAAGTTAGAAGTGTAACAGCTATACCAACCAGCACTATACCAACTACGACTAATGAGGCGATATAGGTGGAATATATTGCACCTGCTGCAGCCCCAAAGAAAATTGCTGCTATGGTAATCAATGTCGGGAACCTGCCGTTGCAAGGGACAAAATTATTAGTCAGGATGGCGATTAATTTTTCTCTGGGCGAATCGATAATTCTACAGGCGATTACCCCGGCAGCATTACAACCAAATCCCATGCTCATTGTTAGAGCCTGCTTGCCGTGAGTTCCGGCTTTGCGAAAAAAGCGATCAAGGTTAAATGCTACACGCGGTAAATACCCTAAATCCTCGAGAAAAGTAAATAAAGGAAAAAATATTGCCATCGGCGGCAGCATTACCGAGACTACCCAAGCTAATCCCCGATAGACACCAAGTACTAAGATTCCATGTAGCCAGTCGGGCGCATTGAGATATTGGAATAATACTGTCAGCTGTTCTTGACCCCCAAAAAAGATCTTTGCCAGAAGCTGAGAAGGATAATTGGCTCCGGTAACAGTAATCCATAGAACTAAACCTAGCAGCAGAAGCATAATTGGGTAGCCAAAGATTCTTGAAGTCAGGATATCATCCAGTTTTGTATCAAGGTCAAGTTTTTTATGAGGTTTCTTAAGGATAACCTTGTCAGCAATCGTGGCAGATTTTTTATAAATCTCACTAACTATCTGATCTCTAACCAAATCACTATCTAACTGAGACTGTTGAGAAAGCAGCTTTAGCTGTTGTAGCTTATCAATTGTTAGTGACATAGAGCAACTGCTCCTTCCAATAGCTGCTGTTTGGCAAGATGGTATTGTTCGATGGAGTTAAAAATCGTCTCATCACCCTCCAGTAAGCGCAAAGCAACCCACCTGACAGCTAATTGTTCACCTAGTAAGTGCTCTAATTGTGGTGTCATCATCTTGATCATTTCTTCTATTTCTTGAGAATACTTTATTTTGATTGGTGAAGTGCTGATCTTTTTTGTAGCAAGCTGCCAAATTGCTTCTTTGAGCTTTTCTAGTCCCTGTCCTTTTCTGGCTACTGTCCCGACCACAGGTATTCCCAGCTCTGTTGAAAGCTTATCCAGCAATATTGATATTCCCTTTCTTTCAGCTTCATCCAATAGGTTAACGCATAGTACGGCATTGTTGGTTATTTCCAGCACTTGAAGTGCTAAATTCAGATTTCGTTCCAAATTTGTTCCATCTGTAACCACGACTGTAACAGCTGGTTTGCCAAAGCAAATAAAGTCTCTGGCAATCTGTTCGTCCTGGGAATTGGCCAAAAGAGAGTAGGTTCCCGGAAGATCGACCAAGGTAAAGTTGGACCCGTAGTATTGATAATACCCTTTAGAGTTGGTAACCGTTTTACCGGGCCAATTGCCGGTATGTTGGTTTAAACCAGTCAAGGAGTTAAAAATTGTACTTTTTCCAGTGTTAGGATTACCGGCTAAGGCAATTACTATATCCCTCTCATTGTTCTTTGGTGAAGAGTAGGATTTATGAATGAACGCATGGTGATTATTGTTATTTTCCAAGGTAATTCCTCCGTTCTAAATGTGAAAAGCGGGAATTCTCGCTTTATTGTATAGGGTTAACGATAATGGCATGGGCTTCTTTTTTTCGCAGACCAATAAGCGATCCTCTGATTAAATAAGCTGTAGGATCTCCTGCCGGGCTAACTCTTATCACTTCAATGACTGAATCAGCAACTACGCCCAAATCCAACAATCTCCTTCTAAGAGCTCCTTCAGCTAGTAACAGCATTACCTTACCTTTATTGCCAACCGTTAGTGCGGAAAGAGGCAGTTGTTGTTCGCTAGACATATAATTTTCCTCCTATAAAATATATTTCTACTACGTCGAATGTCTTCTTCGTTGAAATATTATCGTTGTGCCCGTAGGGTGCCTCCTATAAAATATATTTCTTAAAAGTTTCCCTAGGGAAACATTTATGCCTAAAAGAAAACTTCTTAGTAGAAGCTATATTTTAGATATATGATTTTTTTGTGCTATAGGTGATTGTTTTACGGAAATTTACCTGGGTTTAAAACTTGAAGCACTTCGAAAATCATGACTACTAGCGAATTTTGAAAACGTATGGTAGGCTATGGATAATACTGTGAGTAGAATGGAGGATCAAGATGGCAAAAATTTTTTCTGCGAGTACGATTAAGAATGTGACGATTCCTAATCGGATAGTAATGCCGCCAATGTGCCAATATACTGCTAGTGAGGACGGCAAGGTATCGGAATGGCACAAGGTTCATTACGGAGCTAGGGCAATTGGTAAGGTCGGACTAATTATTTTGGAAGCAACAGCGGTTGAGCCTAGAGGACGAATAACGGATAACGATTTAGGTATTTGGGAGAATGGGCAGATTAGCGGTTTACAGGAGTTAGTGGAGTTTGGACATCGGCAGGGAAGTGTTATGGCGATTCAGTTAGGGCACGCTGGGAGAAAATCAATGATCACCGATCAAGCTACCGTTATTGCTCCAAGTGCGATCCCTTTTGATGAGAAATCAATAACCCCTGTCGAAATGACAAAAGAGACAATCGGCGAAGTTGTTCAGGCTTTTAGGGATGCCGCAAGAAGAGCTGATCAGGCCGGGTTTGATTTGCTGGAAATCCACGGAGCACATGGATATCTTATTCATGAATTCTTATCACCAATTAGTAATCAACGGGTGGATGAGTATGGGGGGACAAGATTAGGCAGAGTTAGACTTTTGCAGGAAATTGTTCAAGCAATTCAGAAGGAATGGCCGAAGGAAAAACCGCTTATTCTCCGGATTTCCGCTACTGATTATCTGGCTGAAGGAATTGACGTTAAGGAAATGGTGGAAATCCTGAAAATTGTGAAAGAAGAAGGAATTGATCTTATTCATGTTAGTTCAGGAGGATTGGTGCCTGCCAAAATTAATTTGGGACCCGGGTACCAAATCAGGCTGTCAGAGATAATAAAGCAGGAAGTAGGTCTGCCAACTATCGCTGTTGGTTTAATTACTGAGCCAGAGCTGGCAGAGGAGATTTTACAAAATGAACGTGCTGATTATGTAGCGATAGGCAGGGAACTATTGAGCGACCCGCATTGGGTGCTAAAGGCTGCTAAAAAGCTCGGAAGCGAATTAGAGTGGCCGTTGCCTTACGCTCGGGCAAAGAGGTAATTTGGTGAAAAGTCTTGCTGAACAGACCGCATTAAAGAGCTGATTCTGGGCAAAATAGTGATATCTTAATGGCTGTCTAAATAATCCTAATCCAGAATATTTATGGTAATATTGTGACGAAAATTTCTTAAATTTCTCCGGAAAAAATGAAGTTTTCAATTTAAGTCATTAGGAAAACGTGATATAATATCCGTGGACAATCACTGATTGTTAAGATGAGTTATGTATAAAAATCAAGCACAACGATAATATTTCAGCAAAGAAGCAGTGTCGACGTAGTAGAAATCTAATATTATAAGGAGGAGAATTGTATGCCGTTTGCAAATATAGGTGTTCCAGGCTTAATTATTATTCTAGTTCTTGCCTTAATAATTTTTGGTCCAAACAAATTACCGGAATTAGGCAGAGCTACAGGCAGAACTCTTAAGGAGTTTAAATCTGCTACTAAGGGCTTAGTAAGTGATGATGATGATGAAAAAAAAGAAAAGAAGTCTGAGACAAAATCCGAGACCAAAGCGGAGTAGTTTTAGTCTATTTTAGCTAATAATTATCAGAGAACCCAAAAGGGTTCTCTTTTTTAATTATGGAAAGTTATTCACCAAGATAACTGGTATAGATATTTTTGGCGATCACCGGTTCGGCGGTTCCGTGAACCAGGATTCTTCCGTCAGCAAAGATTGTTAGATCATAGGTATCAACATAAAATCTTAATAGATACGGGGTTCGCTCGACCTTACCCAATGGTGCAAGTTTTTTGCTCAACTTGGCAAGATCGTACTCAGTCTCTTCCTTTGGAATGATTTGGACGGTATCATTTCCACAAAGAGAAATGTAGCGTTCTTTGCCGTTTTTAGGTTCCAGATGCTCATATTTTTGAGAGACACAAGCTGGACATTTGGTGTTTCGAGCTTTTTCCACTATAATCTCGGAGTAATAGTTCTCCCAGAGATCAATTTTTTTTAGAGCTGTGCTTAAGCTGTGATAATCATTTACCAAGATTTTTAATGCTTCGGCAGCTTGATAGGAGGCAACTGCTTGGATTATCGGGCTAATAACTCCTGCTGTAGCAGAAGTTTCGGTAGTTCCGGGTTTTGGGGCAATCGGAAATAAGCATCGGAGGCACGGCGTCTGTCCTGGCAGGATATTGGCTGTCATCCCTTTAGAGCCAACAGCTTCCCCGAAAATCCAGGGGATATGATGTTTTACTGAAACATCGTTTATAAGGTAGCGCACCTCGAAGTTATCTGAGCCATCAAGTATCAAGTCTAGATCTGCAAGCAGCTCTTCAGCATTTTTCCAGGATAGGTCGGCGATTTGAGCTTCAATCTGAACGGTGGAATTGATTGTCGCCAATTTTAGTTTAGCGGCAAGAGCTTTGGGAAGACGTTGTTCAGCGTCTTTTTCATCATACAGTATATGTCCCGGAAGATTGCTGTAGTCTACGAAATCGCGATCGATTAGGCGAATAAAGCCAACCCCTGCTCGCACCAGATGATTGGCTAGGCTTGAGCCTATGGCTCCCATACCGACAATAGCTACTCGACTGTACAGCAGCTTATCTTGACCTGAGCTGCCGATTGGAGTAAATAAATGTTGTCTTGAATATCTGAATGGGTTCCTCTTCATTACCCCATTACATCCTTTTTAAGTTTATCTTCGGTTTCAACAAGACTCCCTCTTCAACACCTTAAGAGGGAGTTGTTTCAATCCTCGTGTAGGAGTCTCGCTAAAATTCAAATGGAGTTAAAACTCCACCTGAATAAGTCTCGCTATATTAATCGGTCATTGGAGTTTTCCATGGGCCCTCTTGGTGTCCAAGCCATTCTTCTCCATCTTCCCAAATTTCTTTTTTCCAAATAGGGACTATTTGCTTTAAACGTTCAATTGCGAAGCGACCTGCTTCAAAGGCATCAGCTCGATGAGGTGTGGCTACAGCAATAATAACACTAATCTCTTCGATGTCCAACTTGCCAACTCGATGAGAAATCGCTACCTTACTGCTAGTCCATTTAGCTTCAATTTCGGTGCCTATCTCTTGGAGTTTTTTAATTGCCATCTCAGGGTAGGCTTCGTATTCTAAAAATGTTGTTTTTTTACCTTTTGTTAGCTCCCTGACAGTTCCTACAAAGGTTAAGATGGCGCCAGCCAATGGGTTAGACACTTTAGCTATCAGTTTATCAGCCGATAATACTTCTGTGGTTACTTCA
>Ga0209347_1001785_pt1 | contig 31989 bp, 28 predicted proteins | sample AutmiccommuBRH23_FD_187382 | JGI IMG/M metagenome (GOLD analysis project Ga0209347, IMG submission 187382) | Deep subsurface microbial communities from Mt. Terri, Switzerland - Autotrophic microbial communities BRH/23 (SPAdes) (version 2) | ecosystem: Environmental > Aquatic > Deep subsurface >...
CCGTCGTGTCCCCCCTGTCTCGACGGGTTTGCCACGCGGGGCCCGCCCACCCACACCCCAACACGGCGGGCCCCGCGGTCCCCATCCGGGAGACCAGCCGCTACCGCTTGCTCCAGTCGTTGCAGCCGGTGGTCTCGAAGAACTTGTCGGTCTTCTTGATCGTCACGACGACCTGCCCGGACGTGTTGCCGTTGGCGATGATGTCCGAGAGGCCATCACTGCCGCTGAGGCGTGCGTAGTAGCAGTTGACGTCCTGCGGGCCCTTGGACACGTAGGTGCCGGGCTTGACGTCGACCCCGACCTCGTAGGTGCCATCGCCCGGGATCGAGGCGGCGGGGGGAGGAGGGCCGACGGTGACGGTCTTGACGGGACCGGCGACCTCCACCGTCTCCGTAACCGCTGGGGCAGCCACCGTGACGGTCTCGCCGGGAGTCGCGACCGTCGAGGTGACGGTCGTCGCCGGTGTCGCGCTGACGGTGCCAGCGGCGTCCTGGCCAGATCCGGCGGCCGAGCCGATTCCCAGGGCGACGAGTGCCGTGGCCGTATAGCCGATGACGTGCTTCTTGTTCATGTCGTACTCCTTATGGATGTCAGTACTGCTCGATGACGACGTGGCCCACGCGCTTCCACGTCTCGATGTTGGTCTCGAGTTCGTGGCGAACCCGTGCTTCCAGATCGGGCGGAGTGGGGCAGCCGCCACCACCCGGGCCGTAGCCCCGCTGCTGTTCGCAGCGAAGCTCAGGAGGAACCCCGCGCTGGACGGGCACACACAGCTGATGGGGCTCGTGCCCCCGGCCGCAGATGAACCGCACACGCACGTGGTGGTTGGGCAATTCGGACATGACGGCTCCTAGAGTCGACGGGGTGAACTTGCCTTCGGCCGGCCGCGCCCCCTCACCACGCGGCCGACCTGGTCTTGAGGCGGCAGAGACCCGCCGCGCTGTCTCGTCACTCCTCAGTGAGGGTGATGTCGATCCCGCCCTTGGGGTGGTAGTTCCACCGAGCGTTGATGCCGTCCCAGGTGTCGGTCTGCATGCCGTCCATGGCCCGGGTTGCACCCATGTGGTCACGAACGGCGCGTGGCACCCCGAGCTGGTCGAGGACGCATTCGTAATCCGTGTACTTGACGCGGCCGGGGTCCTCCTCGGCCGCTACCCGGTCCATGGAGAGCGTCCGGCCGTCATCGTCGATGATGCCGCTGAGCTTGCACGCGGCTGCCGCCTTCTCGAGGCGAGTGCTGGTGTCCCTCGTAAGGACGAAGGCGACGCCGCCGGCCAGCACCCCCGCGACAGCGACGCCGGCGATGACGCGCCGGGTACGTTGACTCCGCTTCGGCTTCGACTCCCGAGACGCAAGCGGCGTAACCGGCTCCGGCTGACCCGCAGGTTCGGGAATCCCGACCGTTGACTCGCTCATGTGCGAACCCCCTTCTCGTGAGCCGGCGGCGGGCTGCTGCCGGTGACGAGAAGAGCGTCCCGCCGGAGCCACCAACGGCCGAGCCGATGTGCTGATAACCCCCGTTATCAGCGAACCCGCCGCGGGCGACGCCGTGGAGTTCTAGGGTGAGCGGGACAGTTCCGGACAAGCGGGACGCGATAGCGGCAAGGGGGTGAAGACGATGCCCTCAACGGGACTGACGCTCACCCTCGCGGACGTCGCCCGCCTCGCTCACGTCAGCCGGCCCGTCGTCTCGATGTGGCGCCGGCGCGAGCTCGCAGGCAGCCCCTTCCCCGCCCCCGTCCACACCGAGGGTCCGGCACGCTTCGATGCCTTCGAAGTCGCCGACTATCTCGCCACCACCGGCCGCGGCAACAACCCGGACGCGCGCGCTGACCTGGCTGCCCATGCGCGCCTGGCCGCACCCACCGGGCTGGATGAGGCCACCGTCGCAGAGGGCCTGACCGCGCTGCTCTGCCTCGTCAGCGCCACCGATGAAGCCCTCGGCGAGCTCGACCACGCCGCGCTCCTCACCCTGGCGCAGGCCACCGACCCGGACGACACGTACCTCCTGCGGGAGGTCGAAGCCCTCGGCCCGAACCTTCCAGGGCTCGCTGCCCACGCCGAGTCGCTTGCCGATGCGTCCTACTCCCCCGCTGCGGCGTTCGAGCTGGTTCTGGGCCAGCAGCTGTCCCGCACGCTGCCGGGCCACGCGAACGTCGCCGTGCGGAGCGAGGCAAGCGTTCTCATGGCCCGGGTCGCCGTGGCCCTCGCAGGGGAAGCCGGCCTCGAGTCCGCCCTCTTCATCGACCCCACCGAGAGCAGCGGTGACCTCCTGCTCGCCACCGGGCAGTCGTATGCCGCTGAGTTCCCTCCCAGCGTCGCCACCGTCACGCTCGACACCCACTCGGCAAGGCTGGTTCGGCGTCGGCTGCACGTGCACGACCTGCACCGGGTCGACGTACCCCTGGGCGCGCACGGCGCCGTCTTGGTCGGCACCGAGGGCGAAGGAGCCATCTACGTACTGCAGCTGCCCGCTGCGGGACGGTCGGACCTGACCGATGCAGGAGTACTGGAGACGATCAACGAACTGATTGTCGAGCTGCCTGACGAGGCGCGCATCCTCGTGTTGGGACCCGCCAGCGCGCTGACTGACGCCCCCAAGAGCAGCGAGGAGGACCGAGCCCGTGACGCGATTCTGCGCTCCGACCGGCTGCGGGCCGTCGTCCGCCTGCCCAAGGGGCTGCTCGTTCGGGCGCCCCGCAAGAACCTGGCCCTCTATGTACTCGGGCCGGCTCACCCGGGAGTGCCCATCGGTGAGCGGTGGACCGTCGTCGCCGACGTCTCCGACCGCGGACTCTCCCCGGAGCTGATCGAGGAGCTGGTCACCGATGTGGTCGCCTCGGTGTCCAGCGAGCGCCTCGCTCGGGGGCACTCGTTCCGGTTTGCCCGCCGGGTCCCGACCGTCAGGCTGCTGCCCGGACGAGGGTCGCTCACAGCCCAGCCCGCAGGCATCCGCACCTCGGCCGCGGGCGCCGACGCCGCGGCCCGCGTCGACCACCTCGTTCGCAGCTTCGAGCCCGCCGGCATATCGCAGCTGCGCGTCGAGGCCGGCTCTACCCTGGGGCCGGCCGCCCCCCAGGGCCCGACGACTCTGGGCGAGGCCGTGGCCGCAGGACAGCTGCGGGTCGTCGCGGGACACCGGGTCAACCCGGCCGACCTGGAGGCGAGCGAGGGAAGGTTCGCCGTCGGGGTCGACGAGCTCCTCGGCCTCCGGGACATCGGGGAACGGCGTGCCGACCGGTTGACCTTCGCGACGAGCTACCCCGCGGCGCGGTTCACCGAGCCCGGTGACGTCGTCTTCTGCACGACGCCGAAGGCCGCCGCCTGGGTCGACCGCGACGGCGGGACGGTCGTGGTCAGCCCAGCCCGCGTCCTGCGGATCGTCCATGACCCTGACCGGGGCCAGCCTCCCCTGCTACCGGAGGTGCTCGCGTCTGACATCGCCAGAGCAGCGGCCCCACGCCGCAGCGCCGGCTCCACCGCCTCGGATTGGCGTCGCTGGCCGGTCCGCCACGTCCCGCGTGAGCAACGCGAGCTCCTCGCCAAGACCCTCGCCGCGATCGATGAGGAACGACACGAACTGCGCGCCCGCCTCGAGCGGCTCGACCGCCTCGGCGCCGCCGTCACCGACGGCGTGACGACAGGGGCACTGACGATCGCGACAGCGCCACCCAGCCCAGCGGCATACGACCGCCACTCACCGAGCGAGTCACCCGGCACGGCCGGGGCAGACGAGGAAGGATCCTGACCATGCCACCGAGGAAGAAGACCGACGCGAGTGCGCCGTCGACGATGAAGGAGCTCAAGGACACCCTCTGGAAGGCCGCGGACAAGCTGCGCGGGTCGATGGACGCCTCGCAGTACAAGGACGTCATCCTCGGCCTGGTGTTCCTCAAGTACGTCTCCGACGCGTTCACCGAGCGCCGCGAGCAGATCCGCGCCGAGCTCACCGCCGACGGGTTCAGCGAGGAGCAGCTCGCGCCGCTGCTCGACGAGATGGACGAGTACACCGCGCACGCCGTGTTCTGGGTGCCGCCGCACGCCCGCTGGACCTACCTCGCCCAGCACGCGAAGGGCCTGCCCGCCCAGGACGGCCAGCCGCACAAGAACATCGGCCAGCTCGTCGACGAGGCCATGGACCTGCTCATCGGCGCCAACCCGCCCCTCAAGGGCGCCCTGCCGCGGATCTACAACCGGGACAACGTCGACCAGCGCCGCCTCGGCGAGCTCCTCGACCTGTTCAACAGCGCCCGCTTCACCGGCCAAGGCGCGTCCAAGGCCCGCGACCTGCTCGGCGAGGTCTACGAGTACTTCCTCGAGAAGTTCGCCCGCGCCGAGGGCAAGCGCGGCGGCGAGTTCTTCACCCCACCCTCCGTCGTGCGCACCCTCGTCGAAGTCCTCGAACCGGCCAAGGGCCGCATCTACGACCCGGCCTGCGGATCGGGCGGCATGTTCGTCCAGGCCGAGAAGTTCCTCGCCGCCCACCACCAGGACAAGACCGCCCTGTCCATCTACGGGCAGGAGCTCAACGAACGCACCTGGCGCCTCGCCCGGATGAACCTCGCCATCCACGGCCTCAACGGCAACCTCGCCGCCGTCTGGGGCGACACCTTCGCGATCGACCTGCACGCCGACGTCCAGATGGACTACGTCATGTCGAACCCGCCGTTCAACATCAAGGACTGGACCCGCAAGGAGGACGACCCCCGCTGGCGCTACGGCGTCCCACCAGCCGGCAACGCCAACTACGCCTGGATCCAGCACATCCTGTCCAAGCTCGCCCCCGGCGGCAGCGCCGGCGTCGTCATGGCCAACGGCTCCATGTCCACCAACTCCGGCGGCGAAGGCGAGATCCGCGCCCAGATCGTCGAAGCCGACCTCGTCTCCTGCATGGTCGCCCTACCCACCCAGCTGTTCCGCAGCACCGGCATCCCCGTCTGCGTCTGGTTCTTCGCCAAGGACAAGACGGCCGGCCCCAAGGGCTCGACCGACCGCAGCGGGCAGGTCCTGTTCATCGACGCCCGCAACCTCGGCTACATGGTCGACCGCGCCGAACGCGCACTCGCCGACGACGACATCGCCCAGATCGCGAACACGTACCACGCCTGGCGCGGCACGGCCTCCGCTGGAGAGGCAGGACTGTTGTATGCCGATGTGCCCGGCTTCTGCAAGAGCGTGACCCTCGCCGACATCAAGGCCAACGACTACGCGCTCACCCCGGGCCGGTACGTGGGTGCCGCCGAGGCCGAGGACGACGGCGAGCGCATCGAGGACAAGATCGAACGCCTCACCAAGGAGCTCTTCGCGCAGTTCGACGAATCGGCGCGTTTGGAGGCTGCAGTCCGTTATCAGCTGGGGCGGCTCGCGTGAGCGCGTTCACCAACCGGGCCCTTCCGGAGGTTCTGTCCTTCATCGTGGACAACCGCGGTAGGTCCTGCCCGACCGCTGAGTCCGGGTTTCCCTTGATTGCTACCAACTGCCTGCGTGAAGGCGAGCGGTACCCAACGTTTGAGAACATCCGTCACGTATCTGAGGAAACCCGCCAGAGTTGGTTTCGGGCGCACCCTGAGCCGGGCGACGTGCTACTCGTCTGCAAGGGCTCGCCGGGCCGTGTGGCAGTGGTTCCGGACCCCGTCCCGTTCTGCATTGCGCAAGACATGGTCGCCCTACGCGCCAACTCGGAACTCGTCCATCCTGGATACCTGTACTACCGACTCAAAGCCCCGGACGTCCAACGGGCGATCCCGAACCTGCACGTCGGGACGATGATCCCCCACTTCAAGAAGGGCGACTTCGGGAAACTCCGCTTCGACGTCCACGATGACCTATCCGAGCAGCGGGCAATCGCGGAGGTGCTGGGGGCACTTGACGACAAGATCGCCGCCAACGCCGAACTCGCGGTTCGCGCCGAGGACTTGATGGCCGCCACATACGAGCGCTCGCTCCTTGCGGGCGCCCGCCAGGCACCCTTAGGCACGGTGGCAGAGTTCCACAACCGGCGGCGCGTCCCGCTGTCGGCGCGGCAGCGCGAGCAGCGAGTGGGGCCGGTTCCCTACTACGGCGCGACAGGCGTCTTCGGTTACGTGGACGAAGCGCTGTTCGATGAACGCCTCGTGCTGGTGGGTGAGGATGGCTCGGTGGTTCTGCCGGATGGCCTCCCGGTCGTGCAATACGTCTGGGGTCCTGCGTGGGTAAACAACCATGCGCACGTGCTCACAGGCGTTGGGCTGTCAACAGAGGTTCTGCGCTTGGCGATCCAGCGCACCAATGTCGCCCCGATCGTGACCGGCGCGGTCCAGCCGAAGATCAGCATGGGGAATCTCAGGGGTCTGACGCTTGACATCCCGGGGCAGGGCCAGATGTCCGCGGTAGAGCCAGAGGTCGATGCTCTTTGTGCCGTCGTGCGTGCAAAGGTCGAGGAATCGCGCACCTTGACGAACATGCGTGACACGCTCCTGCCACAGTTGATGGCGGGGAAGATCAGGGTCAGGGACGCGGAGCGCGTCTTCGAGGGGGTCGTGTGACATGACGGGGGACGTCGGGGGTTTCGACGGGGCTGGGTTCTCGGAGGCGGAGTGGGAGGACGTCGCCATGGAGGCACTGGCCGGGCACGGCTGGGTCCCCCAACATGGCAAGGAGATCGCACCCGGCTCACGTGAGCGCGAATCGTGGGACGAGCTCGTCCTCCCCTCGCGCATGCTGGAGGCGCTCCGTCGCCTGAACCCGACAGTCCCCCCGGAGTACCTGAAGCAGGCCGCCGCGGAGATCCTCCGACCGTCATCGAACGATGCTCTGACGGAAAACCACCGGGCCCACGGGTTCATGGTCGAGGGCTACCGCGGGATCAGCTGGGTCGACGACGAGGGTTTGGAGCAGAATCCGACGATCCGGCTGGTCAGCACGGAGCCGGCGGAGAACGACTGGCTGGTCGTGAACCAGGTGACCGTCCGATCCCGGGACGTGGAGCGCCGGTTCGACATGGTGCTGTACTGCAACGGGCTGCCGGTTTCGGTCATCGAGCTGAAGAAGGCCGGCGCACAGACCGCGGACGTGGCGGCGGCGCACGCGCAGCTGCAGACGTACCTGCGGGAGCTGCCGATGTGCTTCCGCTTCGCCGTCCTGACCGTGGCGACAGACGGGATCATCGCCAAGTACGGCACCCCGTTCACGCCGCTCAACCACTTCTCGCCGTGGAACGTCGACGACGACGGGCAGCCGCTCGGGTTCGGCGCCACCGAGGACCTCGACCACCTCGGCACCGGGCTCGACCAGCTCATCGATGGGGTGTTCAACCAGGACCGGTTCCTACAGCTGCTGCGCAACTTCACCGCCTTCGATCAGGGCGCCGACGGGCTGGCCAAGCGGATCGCCAAGCCGCACCAGTACTTCGCCGTGAACAAGGCGCTCTGGCGAACGATCCAAGCGGTCGAGTCGGACGGCAAAGCCGGGGTGGTCTGGCACACGCAGGGCTCCGGCAAGTCGATGGAGATGGAGCTCTACACCCACTACGTGCAGCGCCACCCGAAGCTGCTCAACCCGACGATCGTCGTGGTCACGGATCGGACCGAGCTCGACGGGCAGCTCTACGACGGGTTCAAGCAGAGCCTGCTGCTCGCAGAGGAGCCGAAGCAGATCACCAGACGCGCCGACCTGCGCCGTGAGCTGTCCGAGCGAACGACCGGAGGGATCTACTTCACGACACTGCAGAAGTTCGGCCTGTCCAAGGAGGAGAAGGACGCCGGCGAGTCCCACCCGCTGCTGTCGAACCGGCGCAACATCATCGTCATCGTCGACGAGGCCCACCGCAGCCACTACGACGACCTCGACGGGTACGCCCGCCACCTCAAGGACGCCCTCCCGAAGGCCACGCTCATCGCGTTCACCGGCACCCCGGTGTCCTTCGCCGAGCGGAACACCCGGGCCGTGTTCGGCGACTACATCGACATCTACGACCTGTCCCGGGCGGTCGCCGACGGGGCGACCGTGCCGGTGCACTTCGAGCCGCGGCTCATCAGGGTCGGCTTGGCCGAGGGCGTCACGGAAGACGAGGTCGACGCGGCCGCGGACGAGGTCACCGCGGGTCTCGACGACGTCGAGCGCGACAAGATCGAACGCAGCGTCGCCGTCGTCAACGCCGTTTACGGGGCACCCGCCCGGATCGAGAAGCTCGCCGAGGACCTCGTCGCCCATTGGGAGACCCGGCGCGCAGTCATGGATCCGTTCATCTCCAGCCCCGGCAAGGCCCTCATCGTCGGCGGTACCCGCGAGATCTGCGCAAAGATCTACGACGCGATCATCGCCCTGCGCCCCGACTGGCACTCCCCCGAGATCGACAAGGGCCGAATCAAGGTCGTCTACACCGGCGGCCCCACCGACACCCCACCCGTGTCGGACCACGTGCGCCGCGAGTCGCAGAACAAGGCGATCAAGGCGCGCCTGAAGAATGAGGACGACGAGCTCGAGATCGTCATCGTCAAGGACATGATGCTCACCGGGTACGACTCGCCGCCGCTGCACACCCTCTACCTCGACAGGCCGCTCAAGGGCGCCCTGCTCATGCAGACCCTCGCGCGGGTCAACCGAACCTTCCGCGGCAAGCAGGACGGACTGCTCGTCGCCTACGCCCCACTCGCGGAGAACCTGCACAACGCGCTGGCCGAGTACACCCCGCAGGACCAAGCGCGGAAGCCGATGGGCAAGGACCTCACCGAGGCCGTAGAGCTCACCCGCGCCCTGCTCGCAGAGCTCGACACGCTGCTCTCTGGTTACGACTGGCGCAAGGACTTCCACGACCGCGCCGCCCGCGGCGACAAGATGGCCTATGCCCACGTCGTGCGACGGGCTGTCAACTACCTGCGCGACCCGGCCACCCCAGGCAACCAAGTCCGGGAGGACACCGAGGACGGTGATCGCGAGACGCGCTCAGCGGCATACCGCCGCCTCTCCAGCAAGCTCGCCCGTGCCTGGGCACTCTGCTCGGCATCAGGACAGCTCGAGGACCTGCGCGGCGAAGCACGGTTCTACGAGGAGGTGCGCGTGTGGATGGCCAAGCTCGATGCCGAGGAGCGGCAGTCGCGCGGCGAGCCCGTACCCGAGGACATCCAACGGCTGCTCGGCGCGCTGATCGCCGAGAGCACCGAGACCGGTGAGGTGCTCGACATCTACGAGGCCGCCGGCATGCCCAAGCCGAGCCTCATGGACCTGGGACCGGATTTCGTCACCAAGGCCCAGCAGGCCGAGAACCCGCATCTGGCGATCGAGGCCCTGCGGGACCTGGTCGCCAAGGAGTCGGTCATGGCCACTGGCGTCAATACCATCCGGCAGCAGGCGTTCTCCGACCGGATCGCCGATGTGATGCGCAAGTACACGAACCAGCAGCTGACCTCAGCGGAAGTCATCGCCGAGCTGATCGAGCTGGCGCGGGATGTGGTGGCGGAGCACTCGCGTGGTGCGCGGTTCACGCCGCCGCTCGACCAGGACGAGCTCGCCTACTTCGACGCCGTCGCAACGAACGAGTCCGCCGTCGACGTCATGGGTGAGGGCGTGCTTGCCGACATCGCCCGCGAACTCGTCGCCGTGATGCGCCGCGACATCCGCACCGACTGGACCGTGCGAGAGGACGTGCGCGCCAAGCTGCGGACTTCGATCAGGCGGCTGCTGATCAAGCACGGCTACCCGCCGGACAAGCAGCCCGGTGCAATCAAGCTCGTCATGGAGCAGATGGAAGCCATGGCACCCCGCTACGCCCAGCGAGGAGAGATGGACGCCTAGCGTGAACACCGAGGGAGTCATCGCCGTCGCCATCGTGATGGTGTGCGTGCTCGCCTTCGTCGCGGCGATGATCCTCGAGGGAACGGCGAGCACTCGGAAGCGCCGGCGACGGGCCCTGGCAGTCCAGCGCAACGAGGTCGCCGCGCGCCTACGGAAACGGCAACAGCGACGGGCACCCGGCAAGGGCAGCACTTCCCCCTCACTGCCTGCCAAACCGACCACGACCGGAGCCGGATCGGCGGCCTTCCCGCTGCCTACGGCTCAGCCGACCGCTCGACCCACCCAGCCGCCCCCGAGTTCAGCACCGCGCATCGTGACGCGAACCGGGCCCATCAGCAATTCGGCCCTGGTGGATCCGTTCGCCATGTACGGCGAATGCGCCTTCACCCAACGGGAAGACTCTGAGCTAATACGCCTCTACCTTGCCGGTCGGCCAATCGCCAGCATCGCAGTGGCAATGCAGCTCGACACCAAGCAGATCGCCTCGCGCCTGATTCGCCTGCTCCTCTCGGCGAGGGGACAACTCGACACCGATGAGAATGCCCCGCGCGCACGCCGGAAGTACGCGCACTGGGAGTACGAACGTATGCGCAGCGCGTACGCCGCAGGCGTGAGCCTTGAACGCTTGGCGGCAGAACTAGGGAGATCACCTCTTGGCGTTGGCTGGCGCATGCTCGACCTCCACATCCCGACGGTCCCCGACGAGGTCAGGCGCCAACTCCAACTCTAGGCAACATACCGAAGGAGCAAGCGTGGCCAGCGTCTTCAATCGATCCGCGTGCGCAGCACATCACCTGCGGACTTACACCGAGCCCCGAGGGAATCGAGCGTTCGCGGCTTACGACAGGCTCGGTGAGCCGTTTCAGCTCGATCCAGTCGACCTCATGGCGCCGGGCATCCTTCAAGCGCCAGTGCGCGGCGAGCACGTGATTGCCATGTTTCAAGCGGAAGGTGCCTTCGCGGAGCTGCGGCTGGCCCTCCAAGCTGTCGTCGCCGATGAAGCCGCTGCATCGGCAAGATTCGAGGATCTGGACCTCAACAGCGAGGACGGTCCATGGGGCCTTGTTCGCGCCTCGCTGCGCGCCAGTGATCGAACGCCCCGGATCAAGGCCTCCATCGTCACAAAGATCCTGCATCGAAAGCGGCCACACCTCGTCCCGATCTTCGACAGCAAGGTGGCGCAGTTCTATGGCATCACACCTGCGCGGCCCTGGGGTCTATGGCCGCTGCTCCAGCAAGACGTTCAGCAGCACAGCTCGTGGCTCGATCAGCTGGCATCTGGAATCACCACGCCCGATGGCCGGCCGCTGTCTCGACTCCGGACGCTCGACATCGTCATCTGGGAACACATGACGTCAGGCGAGTGCGAGTAGGACGCCCTTCCCCGCCCCATCTCTCGATTCGCTGTCTAGGCTCAGCACATGGGGATGACGGAGGCTGTCGCAGCCGCGCTGGCGAAGGCCGAAAAACTGAAGAGCATGGGCGCTGGCAACGAGGCGAACACAAAGGCCCTTCTCATCGACCCCGTGCTTCTGGCTCTCGGTTGGGACCTAGGAGACGTCGACATCGTGGCCCGTGAGGTCAAGGTGTTCGACGGCACGTACCTCGACTACTCGCTGACGCCCCCCTCCGGGCCGAGGTTGTACGTCGAGGCCAAGGGAATGGCCGAGAACCTCAGCGACAAGAAGTTCATTGCACAGGCCGTCAACTACGCCAACAACGACGGCGTCGTCTGGTGCGTCCTCACCAACGGCTTCCAGTACCGAGTCTTCAAGACGAACGAGCCGGTCTCCATGGACCAGAAGCTCCTCTTCGAGGTCGACCTGAGGGACCCGGACCCAATCCAGGACAAGATCAGACTGCTGCGGTTGATCAGCCGGGAGTCCGTGGAGTCCGGCGCTCTCACGGCTTACGGCGATCGGGTCTTCACTGACACACGAGTGCGCCGCGTCCTCTCCGAGCTGGCCAGCGATCCACCTCCTCAGCTTCTCGAGCTCGTAGCGGGGCGGTTGGGCCATCCTTCGGTGCCAACGGACGCGCTCGAGCGCAGTCTCGCCCGAATCTTGGACGGCCAAGCTGCCCCGAGCAAGGAGCCCGCTTCTTCTCCCACAGGCAAGCCCACGCTCCCGAGCGGACCTGTAGGGCCTCCCAAGGGACAGGAGTACCCGCTGGATTACCACTTCGGGAACAAGAGCAGCCTCATCCGAGACCTCTGGGAGGCCCTCGACACCTTCGCCGAAACCTTGGGCAGCGAGGTCACCCGCCGCATTCGCAAGCAGTACATCGGATACTTCCGCGGCAAGAAGTCCTTCTTCACCGCGGAGGTCCAGAAGGGCCGCGTGCTGGTGTACTTGTCGCTCACCAAGGACACGGCTACTCCGTGGAACGAGCAGGTGATGCGCGACGTGAGCGCGATCGGGCACTTCGGCATGGGCGACGTCGAGTACTCCCTCGTGACGGTCGAGCAGCTCCCGGAAGTCCAGGCCCTCATACGGCTGGCATACGGTCCCTGACCTTCGCTGAGGTTTGAGCTTGCCCAGAGTTCGAGGATCGGCAGGCAACCCGCGCTATCCGTCAGTGTGCGGCGCAGGAGAATCTGCCGGTGGTTCCGTTCGGTCCGCATGGGGGCCCCTTAGCAGCGTGGTGGCCTCGCGGCTGGTCAGATCTGCACCGCACCAGTCGATGGCCTGTCGTAGCGAGAGGCCTTCCTGCTCGGTGAGCTTCTGCAGGGCGAGGCCGGCGCGGCGGTCGCAGTCGGCGATGGCGGCCTTGCGCTCCTCGAGCGCGGTGAGGACGTCGACGGCCAGGGCTTCGATGCGCTTGTCGCGTTCGGCACGCTCCCGCCGACGTTGAGCTTGAGCATCGAGTGCTGCCCGACGAGCTGCCTGCCGCATTGACTGCTGTCCCATACCTATCTCCTTTCGAGGGTTCTCTCCCATCCCGAAGGCCCCTGCAGCTCTCACACGGTCATCGTGAAGGAGCGCGTCTGCGTACCCCACCCAGAAACTGCCAACCCCTGTCCCACACACCTCTTGCATGTCGGCCTCCAGTTAGGAATTGATCACCTTGAGGTGACCGCCGCGGGGGCGGATCCGGCCTTCGGGTTGGTGTGACGATGTCGATCCACAAGCTGACTGCCGGGTCGGGGTATGACTACCTGACCCGGCAGGTGGCTGCCCTGGACGCGACTGAACGGGGCCACACGGGTCTGGCGGGCTACTACACCGCCAAGGGCGAATCCCCGGGCGTGTGGCTCGGATCCGGTCTGGGCGGCATCGAGGGCCTGGCCGCCGGGGACGTTGTCACGGCGGAGCAGATGCAGGCTCTCTTCGGCTCCGGCCACCACCCACTGGCCCATGAGCGGCGCGCCGCTCTTGACGGCGCCGCCACCGATCAGGAGGTGCGGGCGGCCACGCGGCTCGGGGTTCCGTTCAAGGTGTACTCGGGCGACGTCAGTGCTTTCCGCCTCGAGGTGGCCAAGCGGATCGCCGCCCTGAACAGCGAGGCCGGACACCCGGGTGACTGGCCGGTGCCGTTGGAGGACCGGGCCCGGATCCGCACCGAGGTCGCCGCCGAGCTGTTCCAGGCCGAGCACGGCCGAGCCGCGGAGAGCGCGCGGGAGATCGCTGCGACGATCGCCAAGCACTCCCGTCCGAAGACGACGGCGGTGGCCGGTTACGACCTGACCTTCTCCCCGGTCAAGTCGGTCAGCACCCTGTGGGCGATCGCTTCCCCGGACATCGCTGCCCGGATCGAGCGCGCCCACCAAGCGGCCGTCAACGATGCCCTGACCTTCATCGAGCAGCACGCCCTCTACACGCGGGTCAGCACCAACGGCGTGCGGCAGGTCGACGTGCAGGGCATGGTGGCGACCGCCTTCACCCACCGGGACTCTCGCGCTGGCGACCCCGATCTGCACACCCATGTCGCGGTCGCGAACAAGGTCCAGACGCTCGACGGGCGCTGGCTCAGCATCGATGGGCAGGGCCTGTTCAAGGCGACGGTGGCCGCGTCCGAGACGTACAACACAGCCCTCGAGCAGCATCTGCACGCCGATCTCGGGGTCTCGTTCGCGGAGCGTCCGAACCCCGATACGCGCAAGAGGCCGGTGCGCGAGGTCGTGGGTGTCGACCCCCGCCTGAACGAGCGGTGGTCGGCCCGGCGGCAGTCGATCGAGGCCCGCCGCAGCGAGCTCGCGGCCGCGTTCCAGGCCACGCATGGCCGGCCGCCGACGCCGATCGAGTCGATCCAGCTGGCGCAGCAGGCCACCCTCGAGACCCGTGAGGCCAAACATGAGCCGCGCAGCCTGAGCGAGCAGCGGACCACTTGGCGGGAGCAGGCGGTCGAGGTCCTCGGCGGCGAGGACGCCATCGACACGATGGTCCGTGGTGCCCTCTCCCCCGCCACTGGCCCGGTCCCGAGCGTCGACGGCGAGTGGTTTCGCGGCGCCGCGGAGCGGGTCATGACGGCGGTCGAGTCGCGCCGCGCGACGTGGCAGGTGTGGCACGTGCGAGCTGAGGCGCAGCGGCAGGTCCGCGCCGCCGGCGTGCCCAAGGACCAGTCGGACGAGCTGGTCGACCGGCTTGTGCACGAGGTCCTGACCGGCCGCTCAGTGTCCTTGGCGCGGACGTCGGACGGGATCCTCGAGCCGCCGCAGCTGCGCCGGCGGGACGGTTCCAGCGTGTACACGGTCGCCGGCGCGGACCAGTTCACCTCCGCCCGCGTTCTGGCCGCCGAGCAGCGCCTCGTGGCCGCCGCAGGACAAACGAGTGGGTATGCCGCTGGGCTGGCTCACGTCGACATCGCCCTTCTCGAGTCGGCTGCGAATGGCGCCACCCTCAACGCGGGGCAGGCGGCGCTGGTGCGCGAGATGGCAACCTCGGGCGCGCGGCTGCAGCTGGCGATCGCGCCTGCCGGGGCCGGGAAGACGACCGCGATGCGGGCGCTGGCTTCCGCGTGGGCCGAGGGCGGCGGCGAGGTCATCGGGCTCGCCCCGTCGGCGGCCGCGGCCGCTGCTTTGCGCGACCACACCGGTGCGCAGACGGACACGTTGGCCAAGTTGGTGTGGTCGATCGAGCACGGCGACCTGCCGGACTGGGTCGATCGGATCGGGCCTCGGACCCTGGTGGTCATCGACGAGGCCGGCATGGCCGACACCCTGTCTCTCGACGCGGCGGTGCAGTTCGTGACCGCCCGGGGCGGGAGCGTGCGCCTCGTCGGCGATGACCAGCAGCTCGCCGCGATCGGGGCCGGCGGGGTGCTGCGCGACATCGAAGCGACCCACGGGGCGCTGCGGCTGAGCGAGCTGATGCGGTTCACCGACCCGGCCGAAGGCGCCGCCTCGCTCGCCTTGCGCGACGGCCGGCCGGAGGCGCTCGGGTTCTACCTCGACCATGCCCGCGTCCACGTCGGCGACCTCGCGACCATGACCGAGCAGGTCTTCTGCGCCTGGCGGGGTGACCGGGACTCGGGCCTGGACGCGATCATGCTCGCCCCGACCCGGGAGCTGGTCGCCGAGCTGAACCAGCGCGCCCGAGCCCACCGGCTCGCCGCCCGACCCAGCCCCGCGGGCACAGAACTGGACCGCGACGGCGAGCCCAGCGGCATACGGACAGCCCGGCTCGCCGACGGCAACGACGCCTCTGCGGGTGACCTGATCATCACCCGCAGCAACGAGCGCAGGCTGCGGATCTCGGCGACCGACTGGGTCAAGAACGGTGACCGGTGGACGGTCCTGGCCGTCGGCACGGGCGGGGAGCTGTCGGTGCAGCACGCCCGCAACGGGCGGATCCTCACGCTGCCCGCAGCGTATGTGGCGGCCTCCACCGAGCTCGGCTACGCCACCACCGTGCACGGTGCACAGGGCGTCTCGGTCGACACGATGCACGGCCTCGCGACCGGGCAGGAGTCCCGGCAGCAGCTCTACACGATGCTCACCCGCGGCCGGGCGGCGAACCACGTCTACCTGCAGGTCGTCGGCGACGGGGACCGCCACAACGTCATCAAACCGGACCACGTCGCACCGCGGACCCCGACCGACCTGCTCGAGGGAATCCTCGCCCGGGACGACTCGCCCGCGTCCGCGACGTCACTGCTGCGCGACCTCGCCAGCCCCGCGGCGCAGCTCGGGCAGGCCGCCGCCCGGTACGCGGACGCGCTGAACGCGGCCGCCGAGGACGCCACCGGCCCCGAGAAGGTCAGGTCGCTGGAGGAGGCCGCCGAGGCGTTGGTGCCCGGTGTCGCCGAGGATCCGGCGTGGCCGACACTGCGGGCGCACCTGCTGCTGCTCGGGGCGGCGGGCACCGACCCGATACGCGGGCTGCGGGCCGCCGTTGCCGGCCGGGAGCTCGACTCCGCGGGCGATCGCGCGGCCGTGCTCGACTGGCGCCTGGACGACACGGGGTTGCGCAACGCCGGGCGTGGACCGCTGCCGTGGCTGCCCGCAATCCCCGCTGCGCTCTCGGCCCACCCCGTGTGGGGTCGCTACCTGGCGCAGCGCGGCGATCTCGTGCGGGAGGTGACCGAGCACGTGCGCACTGACGCGGCTGGCGCCGGGGAGACACCGGCGTGGGCATCGACGGTGGGCTGCCGGCCCGACCCAGCGGTGCTCGCCGACGTCGCCGTCTGGCGCGCGGCGACGCTGGTCGCCGACACGGACCTGCGCCCGACCGGGGTCCGGCAGCCGGCCAAGGCGGCCGCGCTCTACCAGCGGGACCTCGATGCGCGGCTGCGCGTCGGCCGGGCCCCCGCGATGGACGAATGGGGGCCCACTCTCGCCTCGCTGTCCCCGGCCATGGGGCGTGATGGCTTCGCGCCGATGCTGGCCGAACGGCTCGCCGCACTGTCGCGGGCGGGGCTCGACGCGCGCGGCCTGCTGGTCGAGGCGGCTGCGTCGGGCGCGCTGCCGGACGACCACGCCGCAGCCGCTCTGTGGTGGCGGATCAGCCACCACGTCGAGCCCGCCGTCGCCGCCGGCGCCGGTCACACCGACACCCTCGCCGCGCCCTGGCTGGATCGGCTGACGGTTCACGTGGGCCTCGACCGGGCCGACGCGATCCGCGCCAGCGAGTGGTGGCCGGCCCTGGTCACCGCCGTGGACCATGCGCTGGCGCGGGGGCACCGAATCGACGACCTGCTCGACACCGCGGGCCGCGAAATGAGTGGCCTCGACGTGGACGAGTGCCACGCGATGGTCTGGCGGGTCTCGGTCCTGACTGATCCCGCGGCGGCGGAGCCGGAGGATCACGGGCCGGAGGAGGCGGCCCCGCACGACCTGACCGAAGGGGTCGAGCCACCCCAGGACGCTCCCTGGTCCCTCGAGTGGACCGGACCGGCTGAGGACGCTGAACCCCTCCCTGCCCCGCAGCACCTGGGCCTCACCGCCGACCCCGACGCGACGGCAGGGCTCGGGCTCGCCGCGCTGGTCCGCGACACGCTGGGTCCGCTCGAGCCCTCCGACGCGGAGATCGTGCGCATGCTCGAGCGCGCGCACGAGTGGGATCACTGCCCGGTCGGCCGCGACCGGATGGTTGCGGTCAACGAGCTGGCGTGCGCGTTCTACGAGGCGCGGTACCAGCGCAGCTGGGCCCGCGACTACCTGGCCGCCCGGTTCGGTCAGGACCTCGCGGGCCACCCCGACTACCGGCCCGGGTACGCGCCCGCGGGGTGGACCACGCTTGTGGACCACCTGCGCTCACGCGGGGTCACCGGTGAGGAGCTGACCGTCACCGGCCTGGCCACGGTGGCCCGCACCGGGCGGCTCATCGACCGCTTCCGTGACCGCGCCGTGCTGCCGATCGTGGCCGACGGCGACGTCCTGGGCTTCGTCGGCCGCCGCCACCCGAACCTGACCGACACGGCCGAGCACGGCCGGAGTGCGGGCCCGAAGTACCTGAACACCGCTGACACTGCCCTGTTCCACAAGGGCGCACAGCTCTACGGCCTGCTGCCTGGCCAGCGGGAGGCGGGCGCGGTCCCGGTGCTCGTCGAGGGACCCATGGACGCCATCGCCGTCACCCTGGCCACTCGTGGGACGCACGTCGGGGTCGCTCCGCTGGGGACGGCCCTGACCGAGGAGCAGACCCGCCACCTGCTCACCTTCACCCACGAGCCGATCGTCGCCACGGACGCGGACCCGGCCGGGCGCCGCGCCGCGGAGCGGGCATTCTGGCTGCTGGCCCAGCACGGCTCTGAGCCCGCCGCAGCAGTGTTCGCCGAAGGTTGGGATCCCGCCGAGCTGCTCGCCCGAGGTGGCCCCGACCAGCTCCTGGCGGCGCTGCGCGGCGCGCGGCCGCTCGGCGAGACCGTCCTCGAAGAGTGGCTCGAGAAGGCACCCGGACGTGAGGCGGTCACGGTCGCCGCGACGGTCCTCGCGGCCCAGCCGAGCCAGCTCTGGGAGCCTGGCGTCAGCCGGATCGCCGCAGCCACCGGCACCAACCGCGACCCGGTGTGGGGTGCGTTGTCGGCCGCCGCGGCCGCCTGGAACGCCGACCCGCAGGCGGTCGCCACGCTTCGGCAGAACGGGTTCGCTCGGGGCCTGGCGCGGCCCGAGCGGTTCGTCGGGGAGCGAGCCCAGCGGTATACGGCCAACGAGTCGGGCGCTCGGCGGCTGGCCAGCCGGACCCGCGAGGAGCAGAACCGCGCCGCGATGCGAAGCGGTGCGGGCCGGGACGCCGGCGGCTGGAACCGCTGACCGCGAGGCGGTCAGGCGGTCACCACTGGGTCGGTTCGGCGTGCAGCTCGCCGGTGTCGAGGTCCACGACGGTCAACCGCGGGGATCTCGGCTCCGGGTGCGTCTGCACGGTGGCCACGTCCGCGGCGAACACCTCGGCGCGTTCGGCGCGGCTCGCTTCGTCGGTGTGCCGGGTGTGGCGGCCCTTGCCGGGCCAGGGCTGGTGCCCCTCGTCGCAGTGGTTGTGCAGGCGGGTGCGTAGCCGGTCCAGGAAGCCGGGCAGGGTGAAGCGGTGCCAGTCCTCGAGGGCGTCACTCGTCGGGGCGGCGCCCGCTTGGCGGCGCTGGTCCGCGAGAACTGCGATCTCGTGGACCAGGTGTGGGTGGCGGGACCAGCAAGGCGGGATCATCGCCGCCGCGTCCCACACGTACTCGTGGTTGAGCCACACCACGACGGCGTCGAGCCACTCCCAGACTTCGGCGCGCACGTCCGGATGGCGGCAGGAGGCCGGGTCCCACGGGCGTGGGAGCCGACTCGGGTCGCCCAGGGCGTGGCGCTGTTGCTCGCTGCCTTCGGTGGCGAGCTTGAGCTCGCGGTAGGCCAGCCGGAGCAACGGACCGACCTCAGGGAACGGCTGCACGATCTGTCGGCCGCGGATTGACGGGCCGTCGCTTGGGGTCATCGGGGCTGCTCTTCCTGGTGCTCGAGGTGCTCGGGGGTCAGGCCGCGGCGGCGGGCTTCCGCCAGAGCGTCCGCCGCGCGGGTTTGGGGTGAGGTGCTGCTCGCGCGGGCGGCAGCGACGGTCTCCCTGGCCCTGGCCTGGCTGGCCAGCAGGCGACGGCCGGACTTGCCGTCGATGCACCGGTTGAGGCGGGCGATGATCGGGCGACCGTTCTCGGCCACGACCAGGGCGTGGCGGTCCTTGATCTGGCGGATCTCCTCCGGTCGCAGGATCGGGATGTCCTCACCCGAGATGGTCCGGCCGCCGCGGGCGCCGCTGCTGCCGCTCTGCCAGGTGGTCCGCTTGACGCGGGTGGTGCCGACGAGGTCGGAGACCTCTTGGTTGAACGCGACGTCCTTGGAGCCACCGAAGATGACCAGCACGTTGCTCAGGCCGAACAGGGCCCGGGCCTCCTGCTCACCGAAGATCGCGGCGAGCTGACGCCAGGTCTGCGCGGCGTAGATGAAGGAGATGCCCAGGGCACGTTCGTTGGCCATCCGGGTGCGCAGCGTCGGCAGCGGCGCCGTCGAGGGCAGCTCGTCCAGGCAGGCCAGCATCGGCGGGCAGAGCCGCCCCCATGGCGACTTGTTGGCCAGGACGAGCGCGGTGTCCAAGATGTGCTCGGCCAGCGCCGTCATCAGCGGCGACGCGGAAGCGTAGGGATCCTCGCGCCCGAGCAGGTAGATCGTGCCGCGCTGCTCGATCAGCTCGGCGATGTTCGTGGCTGGGCGGCCGGGGCCCGGGATGCAGCGGCGGCGGATGTCCTCCTGGAAGAAGAGGCTCATCGCCTGCTGGACGGTGGTGATCGTGTTGCCGGCCGTCCGGTCATCACCGTGGAGCGCCCCGTGCAGCAGCCCGTGCCAGAACGGTGCCGCGTGCGGGTGCTCGCGCAGGATCTCCTTGGGCTCGGCGGCTGCGTGCGGGTTGGCGACCCAGCGCAGTACGTGCTCGAGGGTGCGGCCCGTGAGGGCGGCTGCGTGGAAGTAGGCCTGCAGGACCTTCGCGGCCTCGGCCGCGTAGAAGCGGGCCGCGTCGTCGCCGTGGCCGACCTGGATGGCGCCCTTGACGGTGCCCGCAGTGAAGGCCTTCGCCCGTCGTTCGGCGACCATCGGGTCGACGCAGCCGCCGATCGGGTCCCACACGAGTTCCGGCACGCCGGGAGCGAGTCCGAACGGGTCGAGCACCACGCAGGGCCTGCCGTCGCTCGAGCGGGCGGCGAGGGTCAGGAGGAGGTCGTCGAGTTTCGTGAGCGTGACGAGCGCGGCGCCGGGCGCGGCGAGGAGGGCCGGGGTGAGCAGGTCGAGGGTCTTGCCGGAGCCCTGCGGACCGATGACGCCTGCGGTGCGGTCCCACGGGACCCAGAGGTCGCCCGAACGGGGCTCGTGGCCGCGCCCGAGCGGCCAACCGATCGCTGCCGGGTCGAGCTGGCGCAGCAGGGTGACGGTCCTCATCCTCGCCTCCGGTCCGTGCCGTAGAGGTCCGGGCGGACGATGCGGGCATGCCGCCGCAGCCTGGTTCGCCCGAGCAGCCGCTCTGCCTCCGCCCGGGTGGCAACGCCACGGACCCGGTTCGGGCCCCACCGGGTGACGCCGGCCCTCACGGCCCAGATCGTGATCGCCAGCATCAAGGTCTCGACGATGACGATGCAGCCCGAGAGCAGGGGCCGGGGCGCGACCGGCCGGCCGGCCGTGTTCAATCCGGCCCCGGCATCACCAGCCAGCAGCGCCGGGAGGCTGGTGAAGAAGTGTTCCCGCTCCGGGAACCCCCACCAGCCACCAGCCACCATGTTGGCGACGCCGCGTCCGGCGTGGACGCCGAGTACCAGGAGCAACAGGACGGCGACCACGATGCCGACCGGGATCTCCCAGGTGAACGGGTAGGGGTCGTGGCGACGATCTCTTTGCATGGCACGCTCCTTCGGGTCTCACCTCCTGAAGGCAGGGATTGGCCGGCAAGGGGTCACAGTGAGCGGTCCCAATTAGTTGGCTGCCCTCGGGGTTGGCTTGCCCTCGGGATCAGCTCCCCTTGGGCATCCCGGGCCGCAGACGCGCCGCCGCTCCGCGGGCGTCGCACCCGGCGATGCGATGGTCACCATCGAGATGCCGGCGGTGGCCTCGCGCCGTGTTGTTAGGTGAGTCACCCTGCCGCCAGAACATCCTCGCCAGGTTCGGCGGGGTGAAATCATCGAGAGCATGCAGTTGGCTCGTCCCGACACCTCCTGGAGAGCCCTGTACCGTGCCGGCGGAGTGTCCGCACTGCTGTTCGTACTGCTCGTGCTGGTGCCCGTGGCTCTGGTGTTCCTGGCCCCGCTGCCACCCACCGAGGGCGCTGCCCTGCTGGGCTACATCGCCGAGAACAAGGCGGTCTACCTGACGCAGCTGGTGTGTTTCGTCGGCCTGGCCGTCCCAGCATTGGTCACGTTCGTCGCCGTGGCGATTTCGCTGAAGGACACCGACAAGAGCGCGGCCCTGATCGGTGGCCTGCTCGGAGTCTGCTCGGAGGTCATCGCCTTGGCCCTGGGCAGCAGCCCCCAGTCACTTCACGGCGGTCTGGTGGTCCTGTCTGACGCGTACGCGGCGGCCGGAACGCAGGCCGAACGCGCGGGCCTGGTCAGCGCTGCTGACGCGCTGATCGCGGCCACCAATGCCGTGTCCTGGGGCGGGGTACTGACCGCGGCCGGGATCCTCGTGCTGTCACTGGTCATGCGACGCGGGCCGTTCAGCCAAGCGACGGCTTTGCTGGGCATCCTCACCGGGGCCATCGGGATCGTGTCCGAGGCCCTGCGACCCCTCATCGGGTCCGCCTACCTGCTGTACGGGCTCCTGCTGCCGATCTGGTTCGGGCTGGTCGGTTGGAGGCTGCTCCAGTTCGGCCGGGGCGACCCCGCTATGCGGGCCGGCGTTGGAGCCGACCGCGGCGAAGTGCCGGCCTGACCGGAGACCCGTCGACTGGTGGCAGGTCGGCGCACCGCGTGAGCGATGAGCTCGCCACGTGGTGCCGGCTCGGGCATCCGCTGTCAGATCGACCCACTTGCGGCGAAGTTCCGCAGGACGGTCGCCCAGACACGACGTTCCGTCCGTTTGGGGGATCCGTTTGCGGTTCAACTGGATCCTTCGATCAGGCGGCTCGCCAGCGCAGCCTGGTGTCGGTGGCGGTGGTGGTGCAGCGCATCAACGTCCCAGTGATGGTGTAGCCGTACCAGCCGCTGTAGGTGCTGGCGCAGAACGCGCCGGCGGTGACGGGGTCGGGGAAGAGCTTGCCGGGAGGGCACTCCCAGTTCATGGCCGCGATCTCGGAGACGATGGCGGTGCCGCCTAGGACAGCGTTCTTGCTTGGGGCCAGGGCGGCCACCGAGTCGTGGATCGGAGCTGGTGCGCACGCCGCGGCGGTCACGTACTGGGGCGCGCCGAGGCGCCCTGCCAGAGCGGCCCCGGCGAGCGCGTCGGGGAAGTTCGTGCCGGTCGCCAGGAACATGGTGTCGGTGGAGCCGGTGGGGAAGTAGGCGTTGTTGATGAGCGCGGCGGTGGCGTACCGGTCGGAGCCTCCGTACCGGGTGACGGTGAAGCCGAGGTTCTGCAGTTGAGTGACGATGCCGGTGGAGACGACGGCGGTGCCGCCGGCGACGGTGACGTCTCGCACGCCCAGCCGGGTCAGGGCGCTGAGGGTGTCGCTGGTGACGGTGCTCTTGGTTCCGTCGACGAGGATCACGGGGGCATCCACCTTGCCGGCCGCGCCGGTCGCAGCGAGGGCGTCGGGGAAGGATCGCCCGGTGGCGATCATCGCGGTGGCGGCGGAGGCGAAGGTGCTGTTGACGATGTTCAGGCCGGTGGCGTACCGGTCGGCGCCGTCGTAGCGGGTGACGGGGGCGATCGTTGCCAGTGTGGTGGCAACCGCGGAGGAGACTGCTGCGGTTCCGCCGAGCAGGTAGATGCGTGCCGGGTTCAGTCGGGTGATCTCGGTCTTGACCGCGCTCGGCAGCGCCGTCGGGCTGGTTAGCAGCAGGGGCCCGCCGACCTGGGCGGCGGCGGCTGCGGCGGAGAGCGCGTCGGGGAAGTTCGTGCCGGTAGCGACGTACACGGCGGGCACTCCCGGGGCGTAGCGCTGTGAGACCTGGATGGCGGTCTCGTACCGGGTGGCTCCCGCGAGGCGGGTGATCCCCTCCGGGAAGCCGGTCACCGCGCCGCCCGCCGGGGTGGTGGTGCTCACCTGCTGGGTCGGCAGGGTGACGATGGTGTCGCCGCAGGCGCCGGAGAGCATCGAGACCACCGCTGCCTGCTCGGCGGGGTCGATGGACAGCGACCAGCGGTACTTCACCAGCGCCCAGTCGATGACGTACTGGCACTGGAACGGGGTGTACGGCGGGAGCCACTCGGCGGGGTCCTGGTCGCCCTTGGCCTGGTTCACGTTGTCCGTGACGGCGACCAGGGCGTACTCGACGTCGAGGTCGTTGGCGTACTGGGTGCGCTGGTCGGCGGTCCACGCCCACGCGCCGGAACGCCACGCCTCCGCGAGCGCGACCATGTGGTCAATGTCCACGTCGGCCGGGTCGGTCCACGTCGCGTCGTCGTATGGGGACAGCCAGGTGCCCCCCGAGAGGGTGCATCCCGCGCCGACGGTGACCGGCGTGGTGGACTCGGCGATCAAGACCTCGTAGCGGGTGTTGCAGCCGTCGCCGTCCGCGTCGATCCAGAGCGGGAAGTAGTCCCGGTTGTAGTCATGGGCGCCGTCCTCCGCCTGGACGCTCAGCATCGCCGGCAAGCTCGCAGCCGTGACGGGAGCGGCCTCCACCGGCGGGGCCGCAGCCACGGCTGCCGCAAACGAGACGATGACCGCGGCGAGGAACGATGTCAGCCTTGACCAAGGGTGCATGAGCAGGCTCCCGCCAGAGAAAACCACGGCAACCGCCCCCAGCACTGCACCGGCGGACTCAGCGGGCCGCGGTACATGGACGGTAGGCCGCGTGCGCACCCGATGAGACACGAATCGGGAAATCTATGGTGCGGGTCACGTGGCCGTAGGTCTCGGGGTGCTACACCCTCAGGGACCCATCGCATGGTCCGAAGCGGGGCCAGCTATGCCGTGCCTCGGCCCGCGATGGCCTCGCTGTACGCCTTCACGGGGTCCGGGGTCCGGCCATATGCCTCGTTCCACGCGTTCGCGAGATGTGCGCCCGGGGAGCCTGCCGCCGTGTCAACGGTTGCTTGCAGTTGGTCCTCACTTCCGGCACGACGCGAAACTCAAGGCCGCGCCCGTCCGGCCTCACCCGATATGCAGAGTTTCCCCGCAGTCAGCAGCCGATCTAGCTCCGTGGCCATCGAGCCAAGGACCTCTGACTCCAAGAGCCACTCGATGATGTCCAGCACCCGCGTCGGCTCTGCAGCGACCTTGCCCTTCACGTCTTCGATCGTCTCTTCGGCGAGGTAGTCGCCGTAACTTTCGCTATGCGTGCCAATCACCTCGACGTCCCATCTCAGCGCGATGACGAGCGCCCTCGTTCTCGATACCGAATCCGCTAGCAACGCGTAGACCCAACCCGAAAGAGGGGAGGCGAGATGGGATGGCACGTCTGTGAATGGTTCCCCTAGGGCGCGCCGCGCCGCCCTATGCCCCGGGCTCCAAGTCATGCATCGCACCCTAGTGCGCGGGCGGGGACGATCGACCGACCGTGCATGACACGCGGACGCCCGGAGTTTGCGAGGGAGTGAGCCGACGGTGGCATGTTCCTATCCCCCGTCACCTGGCCTACGGTCTCCGCCATGACCCACTAGAACATCGCCGCCGCCCTAGCCGCCCTCCTCGCTAGCGACAGCGAGGTGACCTTTGCCCGCGCCGTTGAAGGCGTGGCCGAGGTGCTAGGGCTGTACCCGCTTCTTGTCTGGTCCCTCTCGACTAGGGCGGCGAGCGACACGGGGCTTCGCGCGACTGTCGTCGCGGTCGCCCTGCGCCTGCCGCAACTGCGCGAGCAGATCAGCTTCACGCTCCCGGGCCTGGTTTATCGCGCGATCGTACTGCCCCTGCAGGCGTTCAAAATTCGCTGGGAGAGATTTGAGATAGCGATACCTGCGACGGAAGTCGGCCGCCCAGAACAGCAGCAACGGCACGCCGAGGAAGACGGCGCCAACCAAGAGGGACCGCCACAACGGCCCGTCGTAGTCCTCAGGCATACCAGTCGCTCCAACAAATCCGGGCGGTAACGCGGTGAATCGACGCCACTCGCAACTTTTATGGTACGGCTCCCTTGAAGGGCCCCAGCCGAACGACGCTGGAGCCCTCGCTCGACGCAGCATATGACCGGGGCCTCTCCTGCCGTACCGTGAGGGCGTCGGCCGCTGCAACGACCGACGCCCTCTGATGGGTGATCGACCTAGGCGCCATCACAGGCGGATTGACACACCTCGTCCGTGGGCGCGGGCTACGCCGGCGGCGAAAGGAGCAACTCCAGATGACGGTCAGACCGACGCCGTCCCCTCCGTGTATAGCCTGTCCCAGATGAGCGCACCTACGCCATATATCCACCTGCCCGGCACTGCTCGGGACGCCCTGACCTTCTACGGGGAGGTGTTCGGCAGCAGGGTGCACCTGCACAGCTTCGAGGAGTTCGGCCGGACCGACGGCCCGGCTGACGCTATTGCCCACGGCTACCTCACTGAGGGTCCGGTGACGCTCTTCGCCTCGGACGTGACCGGGGACGAGCCCTCGATCAGGTGCGAAGGGATGACCCTGTCTCTGCTCGGGACGGCGTCACCCGCGATTCTGCGGCGATGGTTCTCCCGCCTCTCCGTCGGTGGCCGGATCGTCGACGACCTGCAGGCGCGCCCTTGGGGTGCCACCGACGGGCAGGTGATTGATCGCTACGGCCTGCATTGGCTGATCGGATTCGAGGGCAACGACGTCGACTGACACGCTCGACCGGCTCCGACGTTCCCGTGGGCCGGCTAGTGCGGTGAGGTACGGGCGCCCTACAACGCAATGTACGACTGGCGGCGCAATGGTCGACTGGCGGCGGAGTGACTCATCTGCGATCCGCGACGTTCCTCATCGAAGGCGCAGACGTCGACGCTCGCGGGGTCCGAGGGTGGGGCGAGAGGAGTACTGCCCGTTGCCCCAATCCTTCAGGATCTGCAACTGTCGCTGGTCCGCTGCTTGCTCTGTCTCAAAGAACTCGATCGCCACCGTGCGCCACCACGGCGGGAAGCGACGCTTAGTGCTCGACACCACGAGCTTCCACCGGTCGTCATCGTCGCGGCGTACCCATTGCCAGAGACGACGCCGCATCCACCCCAGGGCGATCATCGCCACGGCATCCTCGAGAGCGAAGCCCGGCGACCTGGTTCCCCAGGTGGTGGCCCAAACCGGCATGGCTCGCACACACGCGGCGCCCGCGCCGTCCTTGAAGAGACGGTCTGGATTTGTTGCGTCCGGCCCGCTCGGTAGCTCGTAATGGACGCTGTCATCTGGCATGCCAGCACAGTAGCGATTGTTCGTCTCGACGGCGGCTTGGCAGGGAGGCGGCTTGGTCGCCCTGAACTTGTCACTCCTGGAGCAGGTCGCCCAACACGCGGCGGTATGACGCAGGGCGCGTCATGGCAGCGTGCATATCAGCCGTGGCCGTTCTCAGCCACTGCCGGCTCAGGTGTAGGGGGACGTGCGCACGCGTGTGCGCGGCCTAACCGCTCCCGCGTACTTCTCAGATCAGTTCGGCGGCATATTTCGGAACCACACAACTCGCGACGAGAACTGCCTTTCTGAACGACGAAGCGTTCATTGCAGTAGATCCGTGAGGATGTGGAATTTCTGAGAGCGACGAGGCTCCTTGCCCGCGACTAACGTTTTCTACGCTTTCTTGGCCCATTCGCATTTAGCAAGGAGATGACTGCAGACGCACGTTTATCGAACCGCTCCATCGCAAGTATCGATGCCAACGCGATTAACATCAGTACGGCTGGGAGCGCCAACTCCAGTACCTGGGCACCGATCTGACGCAAATCCTCTCCATGCAATTCGAGTAGGCCGCCCACCGCTGCGATTCCCGTAAACGAAGTCATGCACCGCGTGGTGTCGCGAAGAGATCGACGCAGCCAAGCCTCGTCGTATGTGAATATTCCCGCTCGAAAACACATGAGTGCGAAGACCAAGCACAGGGTTGCGATGAATTGAAGGAGGAGTTGGGGATATCTCGAGAGCAACTCTGCGACTCCCACAAGCAACAATCCAAACGCCGCGAAGGCAAGCACCGTCCTTGACGCCTGGATGACGCCCGGCAAGACTTCGGAGGAACCTATCACTTGAGTTTCGCTGGTTGACCTCTTCAAGTTCATCGCGTTGGCGCTTCTCAGTTGTCTCCACGAGCGGGCGGCGTTGAGTGCCAATCCCTTGGCCAGATCGGGAATCGACGTGAGGACTTGCCCAGGACGGCGAGAGAAGCCTCTTTTGTAGAGAAAGGAGTCGCGGCCTGGGCGCATGCGTAAGAATCCACGGCCGACCGGCATCGCTGCTTGAAGTCCGTCGATGTTGGTGTAGTACTCCCAGCGGTTCCTTCGGGGGTTTATCGTGTGGCCGTCCGTTCGCCGGCTCGTGCTCTTTCGGTGATACCAACACTTTCGCCACTCCCCAAGCACCCTACGGGTGCAGCCAACTTTGCCGCGCGCGGTCGGGTATCCGCACTGAATCGGGAACAACGTGCCACGGAGGTACCACACAATGGCACTCAGAAGTCCTACCACTGGGAGGTATAGGAGAGCCACGGCCGTGGGCCAAGGAATGTGAAGCCAGCTTTCTAGCGAGTCGGAGAACCGCGCGATGGCCTTCACAAGGATATTCGCAATGTCCGGTGCTGCGTCCATTTGCCTCCCGTCTGGCTCGATGCTAGATGAGCCAGCGAATGTGCGCCGCTCGAAACCGCCGGCCTGGCACGCGCTTGCCGCGGCGATGATGGGCCTGCGGGGAGGGTCAGGCGTCGCCATGGTGGGCGCTGTGACGCTGGCCTCACGGAGAGCGAAAGGCCGGGGTGTGATGCGGGTCTGCTTGTAGGCGTCGGGCTGGTCAGTCACGCGCAGCCTGTGCGCGGTGCGGGAGCATTGCGCCGTGAGCGCTGAAGAGACCGGCCAGTTCGCGTCCCTATTGAGGTTCGGGCTGTACGCCCATGCAGCCGTGATTGACATGAGTCGAGACCCTCGCGCCAGGTCTCTGGCGCTTCGGACGTCTGGAGACGGCGACCGCCCAGTCGGATCTGTCGCCTGCAAGGACGGGTCGAGCCGCCCCTTCGACCTGAAGTATGTCCTCGACCTCATGGGCTCAGAGCCCGCGCTCCGCGACGAGTTGGACCGCGCCTGGTGCGTCAGCTCTTTGATCCTCCTAAGCGACCGATTGGCTGCGGAGGGCTACTACGACCGTGCCCCTGTGCTGGAGATGGTGAGGCACCTGCGCAACGGAGTCGCACATGGGAACCGATTCAACCTCCGCAACCCGAGCGAACTGCAGGTCTGGCCGGCACACATGCGCGACGCCGCCTGCCGCAGCTCCGAGTCCTTTCAGATCACGCCGGAACTTGACGGGTCCACCGTGTTCTTCGACTTCATGGGTCCAGGCGACGTTCTTGATCTGTTGATCTCCGTCTCCACCTACCTTGGAGAACTCGGGCGCTCGTGCAAGCGCAGGTAAGCGTGTCCTGGCGTCCTCGCTGTTCGCCATCAGGGAATACGGCGCCCCGTGAGATCCCCTGCCCATCACGCGGCGAAGTGACGCACGTGGTACCTCAGGATGGCTGCCTTGCGCGTCTGCACCAGGTGGCTCCCACGAGCAGCACCAGCGCGATCAGCCAAAGCCCCTATGAACACCTTCGCCGTCGAGATGGCCCGCAAATTCGTCCCAGTCCATGTTCGCGAGATTCAGGTTGTTGTCGACGCTCCACAGCTCTCGAGCAATACACCTGAACGGTGGGTTCAACTCGTCACTCAGGTCGACTACGAGGATTGGGTGGTCGCCCGTGACGGCGAGATCATCTACGACGAAGAGCACCTCTGCGTGGTCTTCTTGAAGCAGCGCCAAGCGGCGCAGCTCTTGCCACTCCATGCCGTCAAGCTCCGGTTCGTCGACAACATGAACGTAGGCCCTGAAGCCCTCGGCATTCTCCTTCGCCACCGCGGCTTGGGTCCGCTCCCAGAGGGACTGATCCGTGAAGTAGGTCCGCACCAGCAGTGAGTCCGGCGTCTTTGGCAGGCTTGGCATGGGGCATTCGACCACACCCCTCGACAGGGCACGGTACTCGGGACCAAGCACGTGAAAGTCGCCCCGCCCACGTCGCGGCGAAAAGATGCATCTCGGACAGCCAGCTCTTGTGGGTCTGCGGCGGGTGTTAGCCGTCGGCCATGAGCTTGCGAACGACCCACTGGTTGATGCTCAGGTTCTCCTCAGCCGCGCGTAGAGCGACCTCTCGGTGCAACTTCTCGCCCAGTCGGAGGTTGAACTTGCCGGAGTAGCTGCGTTCGGAGATCGGTTCTGGCACGTCCTCGCCTTGTTCCTGCATGTCGGCGACGACGTCTGCCAGCACGGCTTCAAGCCCTTGCAGGGCCTCGACCTGAGAGGGTGCCAACCAAGAAAGGGACGGGTACTCCGCGACGGTGGCGACGAACTCGCCGTCCTCCCCCGACCAGGCAACGCGGTAGGTGTAGTGAGAAACGTCGACCTGGGGCCGCTCCATCGTGTCCATCACTTGCCCTCCTTCTTGTCGATCGCCTTGAGCACCTGGCGAACTTGGTAGGCCTTGGCCTGGCCCTTGTCGTTCTGAATGTTGACGCGGGGATCACCCGGCCATGGAGTCTTGAACACCGCATGCGAGGACCCCGTCTGACGGGGCTTGCCGAAGTAGTGTTCGCAGACCTTGTGGAGGTCGTTGTACGCGACGTTCTGTTGGTTGTTGCGCATCGCCGCAACGATCGACTCCATCGAGGCCACAACTCATGGTACTACTAGCAGTACCACTCGTGCAGTACCACTCGCCAAGGGCGACCGCCCTTGCTCGCTGGCCGGCTCCGACCGGCGCGACGCCCCGAGGCTGACTGTGACCCACGCGAGGCTGGGAGCCAGGTGGCTACACGCCGGCGACATAGGCGGTCAGGAAGTGGACGCCGTGCCGGTCGAGGTTGCCGCGGGCGCGGTCGTAGTGCTCGGTCGTGCGGGGGTCGGCGTGCCGGGCCAGGATCTGCGCGTCGCGAAGCGGGACACCGGCGTCGAGGGCGTTGGTGATTGCGGCGTGCCGCAGGGAGTGGGGGCTGATGTGTCGCGGGATTGCGGCGGCCTTCGCGATGCGCGCGACCATCCGGTAGACGTCGCGCCGGTCGATCGGCTGGCCGGACACCGGTCGCAGCACCAGCGGCCCGCTGGTGCGCTGGCCCCGGCAGGCCTCCAGAACTCGCAGCACGGGAACCGTGAGCGGCATGGTGGCGGGCTTGTTGCCCTTGCCGACCAAGTGCAGGACCCGGTGGCCGCGCAGCGTGTCGGCGTAGTCCTCGATCCGCACGGCTGCCGCTTCGGAGGCGCGCAGGGCGTTGATGCCCAGCAGGTAGGCCAGCGCGCCGTGGTGGACGGTGATGGTTTGGGCGATCTGCAGGAACCGGATCAGCTCGAGCCGGTCCAGCCCCTGCGTGCGGGTCTCGTCGCGATGCACCTTCGGCAGCCGGGCGTAGACGGCCGGGTCCGCGGCGATGAGCCCGTCGATGTGGGCGAACCGGAAGAAGCCGCGCACACCGTGCATCATCGTCACGACCGTGGAGTCCATCAGGCCTCGGTCACCAAGGCCGCGGATGTAGAGCTCGACATGCGCTCGTTGGACCCCGACCAGCGGGTCGAGCCCGTTGCCCTCGCACCAGGAGAACCACTCCCGCAGCTGGTAGGCGTACAGGACGTGGGTGTGCCCGGCGTAGCGGGCGAGATACGACACGGCCGCGAGCTGAGCGGTCGACATCGCCGCCGGCTGGAACGGCAGCAGCGTTGTTGGGCTGGACATGGCCTCACCTCACGCGGCGAGAAGACAAGCGGCCCAGACCCCGCTCGCCGCCACCGCAGCCGGGCAGCCGGACTCCTCGAAACTAGACCGCTCCAGTCGCGTCCGCTCGCGGCGGTTAGACGCACGCGCAGCGGCATGAGCGTGCGTTATGGCAGTTGCCGACGACGCCAGACAATGGCGCTGTTGGGCGACTCGCCTGTGGGGGGCGGGTCTGTACGAATGACCTTGAAGCCCTCGCGTTCGTAGAACTTTGCGGCTCGGGTGTTCCCGGCGAAGTGCTCGACGTCGACGCTGCTGACTCCCTGCGGGAGTGATGCGATCGCCTGGCGCAACAACTCCACTCCGAGCGATCGGCCCCGGTACTCCGGAGCGAGGTACATCTTCCAGATGACCTGCTCGCCGGCCAGTTCACCGGTCTGGCACACGCCCACGACGTCGTGATCGGTCGCGGCGACATGGACTCGATTCGCCTCGACGGCAGGTGCCATGCGATCGGCAGTCCACCAGGCCAACTGTGCGTGGGCGGCACGCTCGCCGAGGATCGGGGTGTAGTACGGCGGGATTACAGCTGACCCGAAGGCGACGATCGCATCGAGATCGCCAAGCTCAGCCTTGCGGACGTGCACCCCCATGATCGACACAATAAGACCCCGACCGCTCATCGGCATGTCCGTGAAACAACTACCGGTCGACTTGCGGCGAAAAGACTCAGTCCGACCGCGCGGATCGGAGCGGTAGTGACCACAGCCGTCGCACCGCTATGTCCTTGCCCGCGTACTCGGCGATTCCGATGACGCAACCGTGCCAGGGCGGGAAACTGGG
>Ga0209347_1001786_pt1 | contig 31980 bp, 27 predicted proteins | sample AutmiccommuBRH23_FD_187382 | JGI IMG/M metagenome (GOLD analysis project Ga0209347, IMG submission 187382) | Deep subsurface microbial communities from Mt. Terri, Switzerland - Autotrophic microbial communities BRH/23 (SPAdes) (version 2) | ecosystem: Environmental > Aquatic > Deep subsurface >...
TCGATGATTTTTCAAGAACTCAACTATATGCCTGAAATGACAATTGAAGAAAGCTTATTCGTTGGGAATTGGCCAAGAGATAAGTATGGGAAAGTAGATTGGAAGGAAATAAGAAAACGCACATTGGAGCTGCTGGAGAAAGAAAAGCTCAGTTATTCTCCGGAAACAAAGCTTAAGGATTTAACAGTATCAGACATACAGATGCTGGAGATACTGAAGGCTATTTCCTATAACTCGGACATTATAATCATGGATGAACCTACCTCGGCCATAACACAAAAGGAAGTTGAGGTTCTGTTCAATAAGATAAATGAGCTTAGAGATCGTGGCACAAGCATTATCTATATATCCCACAAAATGGATGAGATATTCAGGATCGCAGATGAAATCACAGTATTCAGAGATGGCTGTGTAGTGGATTCAAGACCAAAAGAGGATTATGACATGGATACTGTCATCACACAAATGGTCGGAAGAAAACTGGAAAGCGTTTTTCAGAAGGAAGATATGGAGTTAGGAGATCAGGTGCTGCAGGTTAAGGGCTTGACAAACCCAGGAAAGTTTGAAAATGTCAGCTTTGATATCCGTGAAGGTGAAATTATCGGCTTTGCAGGCCTTATGGGTGCCGGCAGAACAGAGGTTATGCGTGCCTTGTTCGGGCTGGATGCTTATCAGTCGGGAGAAATCATCATAAAAAATGAGAAGACTGATATAAAGAATGTTAAGAGCAGCATTGATAAGAAAATGGTCATGCTTTCTGAAGACAGAAGGAGATACGGCATAATTCCGGTCCGCAGTGTCAAAGAAAATGTTTCCTTATCAAGTCTGAAAAGGTTCATTTATGGCGGAAGACTCCATGGGGAAGAAGAAGACCGGACGGTTAATGATTACTGTAAGAGTATGAATGTTAAGACACCGGACATGGAAACCTCCATTGAAGCATTAAGCGGAGGCAACCAGCAGAAAGTCATTTTGGCAAAGTGGATGGTTACCAATCCGGATATCCTCATAATGGATGAGCCGACACGGGGTATTGATGTAGGGGCAAAGCATGAAATATATAAATTGATGACTATTCTTGCAAAACAGAAAAAAGCACTTATCATGGTTTCATCAGAATTACCCGAGCTTATTATGATGTGTGACAGAATATATGTAATGGCTAAAGGCAAAATTACCGGAATGTTGAAAAGAGAAGAGTTTACTCAAGAAAAAATAATGGCCTTTGCCACTGCAACGAAAAGTCAATCGGGGGTGGATATAATATGAATACAATTAATAAAAACAAATTATGGTCTGATATGAAAAGCAAATACAGCATCTATTTCGTACTGGCAGCCCTTTTTGTAATAAGCTGGCTTGCCAATGAGAACTTTGTATCAGTTGAGAACCTGTCGAATATTTCAACACAAATTGCAGTAGGAACAATCCTGGCTTTTGGGCAGACGATTCTGATAATCAGCGGCATGCTGGATTTATCCTCCGGTTCAGTGCTTGCACTGGCAGGGGTACTTTCAATCTCTGTTTATAAAATGACGGGATCACTGATTATTGCTTTTGCAGTTGCTATTATAACCGGTGTTATATGTAATATTTTAAATGGACTTATGGTTACCAAATTCAAAACACCGCCTTTTATCGCAACACTAGCCATGATGACAATGGCTAGAGGGGCAGCACTCATGTACACCAATGGCCAGAACATCTATCAAATTGGTGATTATGTAAAATTTGGACAGGGCAAGATTATGGGAGTGCCGACACCGGTGATCTTCATGGCAGTAATCCTGATACTTACCTGGTATATCCTGAAGCATACTGTCTTTGGCAGATCCATATATGCAATTGGAGGCAATGAAGAGGCTGCAAATGCATCAGGTATAAGTGTCAATAAAATAAAAATGAAGGCTTTTATTTTCAACGGAATCCTGGTTGGTATAGCCGGTGTGCTGTTTATGTCCCGTGTAAACGGAGCAATGCCAAATGGTGCTATTGGTTATGAGTTCAAAGCTCTTACGGCAGCAGTCATAGGTGGGACAAGCTTTACCGGAGGCTTGGGAACTGCATCGGGAACATTGGCAGGTGCCTTTATCGTTGGATTCCTGGATAACATAATGGTTCTGGTAGGTGTGAACTCATACCTGCAGCAAATTGTACGCGGTGCTATAATTGCCCTTGCTGTTATCTATGATATCTGGGCAAAGACAAAGAGAACAAAACGCAAGCATGATCTTAAATAGAGCAATCTATTTGGATATATAAAAATTAAGGGGGAAGAAAATTGAAAAAGTGGTTAGTAATTGCTTTAATCGTTTCACTGATGGCTTCATTGTTGACTGGCTGCAGCCAGCCGGCACCGGCTGCTCAGGATGGGGCAAAAGCACCGGAGGCAAGCGGAGAGAAAGATGTATACAGGGTTGCATATATTGCCAGAGCTCAGGCAGACTCATTTGCAGCATGGTTGGCAAACGCGGTAATAGAAGAAGCAGCTAAATATGACAACATTAAATTAGATGTATTTGACGGTCAGGCAAATGATGATACAGAGAACGGTCTGATTGAAAATGCAATAACAAACAAGTATGATGTTATCATTGTTCAGCCGAATAATGGTGAAGCTCAGAGACCTTATGTCGAAAAAGCAGTAGCAGCAGGCATCAAAGTTATTACAACAAATGCGCGTATCAGCGGAATTGAAGGAGCATCTTCAGTAGACGCAGATCCATATGCACAGGCTGCTGTCAATGCAGTAGTTGCCATTTCACAGATTCCCCAGAATGCAAACGTTGTTGTATTGAAAGGACCTCCAGGCAACTTCCATGCAGATGCAAGACGTGACAGCTGGCAGAAAGAATTCTTTGACAAAAGAACTGATGTAAAAATCGTTGGAGAAGAAATAGCAAACTGGAACAAGGACGAAGCAATGAACTATATGGAAACCTGGGTCCAGGCAAATGACAAAATTGATGCGATAATAGCAATGAATGACAATATGGCTGCAGGCGCATTGGAAGTTATTAAAGACAATCCGAAATTCAAGGACATACTTTCATATGGCGTTGATGGAACAGCTGAAGCTGTATTGTTGATAGAGCAGGGCTTAATGACTTCAACAAGCTTACAGAGCGCATATGATCTTGCAACAGCACTTATGGATACAACCAACAAGCTTGTTACAGGTGCTGAAAAGCAGATTGACATCGATATCGACTGCCCATTGATTAATAAAGACAATGTTCAGCAGTACATTGAAATGCACAAGAAAGCCGGAGCTATAAAATAGGACATAATTTCTATAAGCAGAATCATTGGTACGCGAATTAGCTAATTTGCGTACCAATTTTTAAAAGGAGGTTGAAGCAATGAAAAATAGAGCTGTTTTTATGCATGGCACAAATGATATGGTCTGGAAGGATGTGCCGGTGCCGGTTGTAAAGGAAAAAGAGGTGTTAATCAAAGTAGATGCCGTAGGAATCTGTGGTTCTGATGTACACTATTATCAGCATGGAAGAATTGGCGATTTTGTTGTTGAAGGTGACTTTATACTAGGTCATGAATGTGCCGGAGAAGTTGTGGAAATAGGAAGCGGAGTAAAGAATCTGGTCGTTGGAGACCGTGTTGCATTAGAGCCCGGCAAGACCTGCGGCAAATGTGAATTCTGCAAGGAAGGCTTATATAACCTTTGCCCCGATGTGGAATTTTTTGCTACACCCCCTTATCACGGGGTTTTCACCAACTATGTGACCCACCCGGAAGACATGTGCTTCAAGCTTCCGGAAAATGTCTCCAATGTGGAAGGTGCCCTTGTTGAACCCCTGGCTGTAGGGCTTCATGCAACAGATCAGGGTGGAGTCAAGCTGGGGAATACCGTAGTTATATATGGTTCAGGCTGTATTGGTCTGGTGACCCTACTGGCAAGTAAAGCAAAAGGGGCTTCAAGGATAATTGTTGTAGATGTCCTGGAAAACAGGCTTAAGAAGGCAATGGAGTTAGGTGCTACTCATGTAATAAATCCTAAAGAAAAGGATGTAGTAAAAACAATAGCTGCTATAACTGATGGAAAAGGAGCACATGTTGTAATCGACGCAGCGGCAGCAGATGCCACAGTCAAACAGACAGTGGATGTGCTCAGGGTTGGCGGTACAATTGTTCTTGTAGGAATGACGGCGAAAGACGAGGTAGAGTTTAACTTTATGAAGCTGATGAGCAAGGAAGGTACCTTCAAGACGATTTTCCGTTATAGGAACCTGTATCCTGTTGCCATCAATGCAATAGCAAGCGGTGCAATCAACGTCAAGGATATCGTAAGTCATGAATTTGATTTTGAAAATACCAAGGAAGCCTTTGATTTCGTGGTTAATAATGCCAAGGATGTTGTAAAAGCAGTCATCAAAGTGAAATAAGCAAAATCGGAGGAAGGTCAGCTATGTATTTTATAGGAATAGATATAGGAACAACCTCGGTGAAAATCCTTGCTATAGATGAGCAGGGCAGTGTTGTCAAAGCTATAAGCAAGGATTATCCGATTTATTTTCCCAAGCCCCTATGGTCTGAGCAGAATCCGGAAGATTGGTGGCATCAGACCGTTAACGGACTGAAAGAGCTATTGGACGGACTGAATAAAAATGACGTTAAAGCAATGAGCTTCAGCGGACAGATGCACGGACTGGTAACACTTGACGAGGATGATCAGGTGATAAGGCCTGCAATACTTTGGAACGATCAAAGAACAGAAAAGGAATGCAGATATCTTAATGATGAAATAGGACAAAAAACAATATCCGAATGGACGGGAAACCTGGCTCTTACAGGATTTACAGCGCCTAAAATTCTATGGCTCAAGGAAAATGAGCCGTTGAACTTTGACAGGGTTAAAAAAATCATGCTCCCCAAGGATTATGTTGCCTATAGAATGTCGGGGATATTTGCTTCAGATATGTCCGATGCATCGGGTACACTATATTTGGATGTGAAAAACAGAAAATGGTCGGAATCTATGTTGGAGCTTCTGGGGATATCTGAAAATCAATTGCCTGAATTATACGAATCCTATGAAGTAATTGGAGCTGTAAAAAAGAGTCTGGCCGATGAATTAGGGCTATGTGATACTGTAAAGATAATCATTGGTGGAGGGGACCAGGCTGTTGCCGCAATTGGCGGAGGCGTCGTAGGACCTGAAGCCTGTTCCTTGTCCCTTGGAACATCCGGTGTTGTATTTGCATCAACAGATAATTTTTTCGTTGATGAAAAGAACAGCCTTCATTCCTTCTGTCACGGGAACGGGAAATATCATCAGATGGGTGTAACCCTCGCAGCTGCAGCTTCTTTGAAGTGGTGGACCGAAGAGGTTAACCGGTCGGAGGATTTTGACGGGCTGCTTGGTGAAGCTGAAGAGGCTGCTGTAGATGACAGTGTATTCTATCTGCCGTATTTGATGGGAGAAAGAACACCCCATAATGATCCATACTGTCGTGGTACCTTTATTGGAATGAACATGACCCATCAAAGGAAGCATCTGACCAGGGCGGTATTGGAGGGGGTTGCATTTTCTCTCAGGGATACTTTTGAGATAATGAAAGCAATGGGAATAAGAATTCCAGTTATCAGCATCAATGGAGGCGGAGCAAAAAGCAGGCTGTGGTGTCAAATAATTGCAGATGTCCTGAATGTAAGGGTAGTGAAGCTTAACACCAATGAAGGCCCTGCATATGGGGCTGCAATATTGGCAGCTGTAGGATACGGGCTATTTGATTCTGTTGAAGCAGCCTGTGCTTCATTTATAAAGGTAACGGAAAGTATTGAGCCGGATAAAGCAAAGGTTGAGCTATACAATCAAAAATATGATAAGTTCAGAGAAATATATCCGGCAACAAAAGAGCTATTTAAGAAGCTGACGAAATAGCAGATGATAAACAAGCCAACAATCCTAACGGATTGCTGGCTTGTTTATATTTATACCAAGAGATGTAGATGAATTTTATGAATATTTTAAATCTTATTATTGACGGAATACAAAATTGTATACTATAATGTATACATGAATAGTAATAATACAGAAAACAAAAAAATACTGAGAGCATCTCTTGCTTACGAAATGCTGAAAACTGCAATTGAGAAACGCCAATTCCAGCCGGGACAGCAACTTGTGGAAGTCGAATTATGTGAGTGGCTGGACATGAGCAGAACCCCCATTCGTGAGGCGTTGAGCCGATTGCGTGCCGAAGGGCTAGTAGAATATTATCCTGCCCGCGGCTATGTTGTTTCAACTTTTTCTTATGAAAAGTTTAAACAAATTTATGAAGCAATTGAAGCATTGGAAGGCATGCTGGCGTATTTACTGGCCATCGACCACAGTAATCCCGAATTCGATGGGGTTCGGGAAGCAGTTATCGCAATGGAAAGGGCTGCGATAGAAAAAAACTGGGATGCTTGGTTAGTAGCTGATACAAAATATCATACGCAAATGTACAATTGCTGTTCCAATGAGTATATTCTTCGTGAGCTTGAGATCTTGAGCAAGCCGTCGCAACAGGTCCGTATCATGATTACCAGAACTTATATCGATAAGGAGCAGTCTACCAAAGAACACCGTGCTGTATATGATGCAATTGTAGAAGGGGACCGCGAAAAGGCGCGTACTCTTGCGCAAAAGCATTACAACAGGGTACGGCGGGACGTCCTGGAGTTTCTAAGAACGTATAATATCTGATCTCTCAGGCGTATGCAGCTTGACAATGTGGAACTCATTCTGAGATTGTTTTACTTTCAATATAATAGGGAAGGAGGAAATTCATAATGCATGTAATTAACTGTGCTGATATTGAGGGTGTGCTGATTCCGAAACCGTACGAAAGGTTGGTCAAAGTAATAATGGCGCCGGATACCCAGGAGGATGTCGAAGATATCAGCATTACAATGGGTATTATTGCACCCCATAGCAGAAATGATCTACATACCCATGAAGATGGCGTCGAAGTCCTGTATATTGCAACCGGCTACGGCAAAGCAGTAGTAGGAGATACCGTTTATGATTTGAAGGCGAACCATCTGATAATCGCACCAAAAGGCATGCCGCATCAGCAGATAAATGAAAGCGCTGAGACAATGCGCATGCTGGCAATCTGGACACCGGCTGTTTCAGGTGAGGAAGTTATTGAAAGAGCACGAAAAGCAGCGCAAGTAAAGTGAAACTGGTAAGTTAAGCTTTACTGCATGTCAGATGTAATGTGGAGAAAGCCCAAAATTAATATTATGTAGGGGGAATAAAAATGAAAAAATCAACATTAAGTCAATTAATTACGGTTGTATTGCTTATTGTAATTACCCTGACAGCCTGTAGTGCACCGGCACCTGCCCCGGCTCCTACCCCTGATCCCACACCAGCAGTATCCGATCCGACACCTGCTGCAGAAAAATTCACACTCAAGCTTGGTTCCAATACTGCACCCTCATCTCCAGAAAATATGTTCGCAAAGAAATTGTCTGAATTGGTGAAAGAAAAAACAAGTGGGAACGTTGTTATTAACGTGCATGACAGCGCAACCCTTGGAGACCATCTGGAAAGACAGGAAGGTCTTAGGTTGGGAACTATTGATATGACATTGACATCCATAGGCTATCTTGGCGGCTACAACCCCATTTTTAATATCTTTGAAATGCCGTACTTATTTAAAGATGAAAAACACCAGAATGCGGTCTATCAGGGAGAAGTTGGGGAAATGATTTCTGAAGAGGCAGAAAAACATGGCTTTATCATGGTTTCCTTCCTTGAGATGGGTGCAAGAAATCTTACAAACAGCAAAAAACCTGTTGTAACTCCTGCAGATATGAAGGGTCTCAAAATAAGAGTCCCTGAGACCAAGAGCAGCATGGATGCCCTCACCGCAATGGGTGGCACCCCTACTCCAATGGCATTTTCAGAGTTGTACATGGGCTTGCAGCAGAAGCAGGTAGATGGACAGGAAAATCCATTTTCCACTATTTATTCTTCAAAGTTCCATGAGGTTCAGAAATATCTTTCACTTACAGGACACCAGCGTATTGAGCAGGTATGTCTGTTTGGAAAAGTAAACTGGGACAAGCTGCCCAAAGAGTATCAGGATATAATTTTAGCGTCAGCCGATGAAGCGAACTTATATGTTCAGGAGCTCATTGCCAAAGAAGAGTCTGACCTTATCAACAAGCTGAAAGAAGGCGGCATGGAGATTAATGAAGTTGATCAGCCTGCCTTCATGAAAAACATTCAACCTCTTCGTGAGCAATATGTTAAAGAATATGGTGAGCTTGCAGCAACATACTTTAAGATGATTGATGCAGCAGGAAAATAAAGTTGCATTTCTGATTTTAAATTCAGTTACCTCTTAAAACACCCTTCTATGGCAGAATTGCGATATACAGAAAGATGATTCTGCCGTAGACAATATTTATAGTAAGATTCAAAGAAAAATTATCAATAAAATTTATAAATTATAGAGAGAAGGATGTAATTATGAAAATTTCACGAGCATGGGAAGAACAGGGAGTAACTATTCCAGCACCATTTAATAGAACAATCAAAGTACTTTTCGCACCAGATAAAGAAGGAGTAAAAGAAATCACATTCAGCCACGCATTGATTCATGCAAATTCATCAACAGATGCACATACTCATGACCGCCCGGAGCTGATCATAATTGTCAGCGGCAGGGGAATCGCCGTATGCAACGGAGTGAAGACACCTGTTGAAACTGATGTTGCACTATGGATAGAAGCAGGAGAAGAGCACCAGATGATTAATACCGGCTATGAAACATTAAAGCTGGCGACAGTATTCCTTCCAGCTTACACAGCAGAAGAGAATTATAGCAGATGCATGGAAGCTGCCAAGGCGGATAGAGGAGAAGTATAAACTATGGCTGATCTCTTTGAGCCACTGTCATTAGGTACGAATATAGCTAAAGGATATTCTTTGCAGGATGCATTGGAAATCGTAAAATACTCTGGATTCGAATATGTTGAGATTGCTTCCATTGCTGGGTTTTGTGAACATGTCACACCGGCTCAGATAGACTCGGATTATGCAGTGAAGGTTAAGAAAATGCTTTCAGATCACGGTCTGAAGGTTCATGCCCTGGCGGGGCACCTGGATCTCACTGTAGAGAGTGATTTGCGGGACTTCCTAAAAAAAATGGAATTTGCTAAAGGAATCGGTGCAAAGATTGTGAATACCAATTCAGGTCCATTGCAGCGTATGAAGGAATTTAAAGATGCAATTAAGCAAATAATCAACTTGGCTGAAAAGCTGGAGATCAAAGTAGGATTGGAAAGCCATGGGGATATCATAGGAACTGCCAAAACAGCCATAGCGATATTTAAGGAAATCAATCATCCTCTGATTCGTTTCAACTATGACACGGGAAATACATATTACCATTCAAAGGGGAAGGTATGTATTCAAGAAGACATCAAATACGGTTTGCCTTATATTGAACATATTCATCTAAAGGATCTTGTTATTCAAGGAGACCGCGCGCAATATTGCCCAATTGGTGAAGGCGATATCGATTTTAAAGAGGTTTTCAAAGTCATCAAATCTCTGAGAAAACCAGTTGCCTGCGGTTTGGAGATTCCGGTATTTGCGAGGGGAAATTTAGTTGCGCTGTCTTCTGAGGATGCGCCAATTTCCCGCGCAGCAATTGCTTCTGCAGTAGAAAGTTCAATGAAGAATATCAATTCCATTTTGACAGATTTGTAAACAAGTTTAGAGGAGCTTCGTAAAGTCTCCCGCATTTGTTATGTAGTAGTAAAAAGGCGGTGAAGAAATGGATAATCAGGAAAAGTTGGAAGGCAGTACTGTTGAAGTAAAAAGAAATATTGTATGGAGAGTAATGGACAAAGCTTTAGAGATAACAACTGTCTCTTTGCTCGCAATCATTATTACCCTGATGGCATTACAAATTATCATGCGTTATATTGGAATGCCTTTAAGGTGGAGCGATGAAATTGCAAAATATGCAATGGTATGGATGACATTTCTTGGATCGGTAGTAGTCATAGGACGGCGTGCCCATGTAAGCATTGATGCGCTGGTCGCTATATTCCCCCAAAAAGTCCAGAAGTATGTCTGGTTCTTTACAAATGGCTGCAGTATAATATTTTTTGCTGTACTGGCATGGTATGGTTTGAGGTTTGTCAAAATGAATCTTTCAAATTATTCTTTGATTACGGGAATGTCTAGAGGATATATTTTTTCTGTGATTCCTGTAAGTGCGGTATTAATGATAGTATACTTAATTCGTTCAATGAAGGAGGCGCCGGAATGGAATTGCTGATACTTCTGCTGATTATGCTTTTCTTTTTCATGATGAAAATGCCCGTAGCTTTTTCAATCGGCATTACAGCGGTAATTGCGCTCATCCAGCGCGGACTTCCCCTGGAGCTGGTGCCACAAAGAATGTTTACAGCGATTGATTCCTTCGCCCTCCTTGCGGTACCGGTTTTTATTTTTGTTGGAGAGATTATGAATACTGGCGGCGTAACCCAGAGGTTGTTTAATTTTTGCCGCGTTTATGTACGTCATATTGCCGGCGGTCTGGGACATGTAAATGTCATGGCCAGTGTAATATTCGCCGGAATGTCCGGTTCCGCTGTTGCAGATGCGCAAGGGCTGGGCGCGGTGGAACTCAAAGCTATGCGCGATGCAGGCTATGACGATGAGTTTTCTGGAGCAATCACTGCAGCTTCCTCGACAATCGGCCCCATCATTCCCCCTAGTATCCCTCTGGTTATCTATGCGGTCCTGGCGGAACAATCAGTTGGAAGGCTATTCCTCGGCGGCCTCGTACCTGGGGTGCTAATGGGGAGTGCCTTGTGTGTCATGGTTTATTTCTATGCCAAGAAGCGTGGATATCCGATAGAACCCAAAGCAGGTTTTAAAGAAAAAGTAACAGCAACCTATAAGGCGATTCCTTCACTGTTAACGCCAATCATAATTATAGGTGCAATAATGACAGGTATCATATCTCCGACCGAGGCTGCGACATTGTCGGCTGTTTATGCTCTGTTCTTAGGCTTTGTGCTGCATAAGGAGCTTACACTCAAAATATTGTATGAAATGCTCAATCGTACGGTTATCGGCTCAGTCACAACCTTGATAATTATCAGCAGCGCATCAATTCTTTCATGGATTGTTATTTCATCAGGTGCACCGACTACTATAGCGCATGCCATGTTTGGGATGACACAAAATCCGATAGTGCTGATATTGTTGATTAACCTTTTACTTCTCGTACTTGGGTGTTTCCTGGAAGCTACTTCTATTTTAATGATTATGGCACCTATACTTCTGCCCATTGCGGAGGGTATGGGATTCGATCTGGTTGCTTTTGGAGTAATATTTGTACTTAATATAATGATAGGCTTGATTACACCACCAATGGGTCTTTGCTTGTTTGTAGTCGCTAAGCTTACAGAATTGCCGGTTTCAAGACTGGTGAGACCAACCTTGATCATGATGATCCCACTTGTGATAGTACTACTCTTGATAAGCATATTCCCACAAATAATCACTTTCCTGCCAAACCTACTGATGGGCGGAGGTGCATAGTCTATGAGCGAGATAAAATTTGGAGTAAGTCCGGCATTTCTTTTATCAAAATTTGGCGAAGGATTTACTCCGGAGCAGGTATGTGAGGCATTTACGCACATCAAACAGCTTGGGTTTGACTGCTATCAGGCTGAAATCGTAACGGAGGACAAGCTATCTCTGTGGCTGAATGGCGGAGCAAGGAAGGTCAGGGAGGCGGCAGATAGAATAGGGCTTTCAATGAGCCAGTTTGTTGCACATTTCATGCTGGAAGCATTTAAAAATGAGGATGCCGTTTTATCAAGCTATGGTATTGCAGAGATGAATCAGGTTTTTGATATCACTTCTGTTTTAAAGGAAGGAACTCCCATTACGGTACCCTTTGGCAGCTATCCGGAAAAAGGGAATAAACAGATTTATTTGGCTATGGTCGAGAAAATGCGGATCATTGCGGAGGAGGCCGAAAGACGAGGCTTTCCGCTGGCAATCGAAGTCCAACCGGGAGCATTGATCAAGGGAGCAGACGGGATTCGGCAGTTTGCTGACGATGTGGGATATCATACCGGTTACAATCTGGACACGGGGCATGCGTGGGCTTCGGGATATGATGTGGTGCAATATCCACAAATATTACATGGGTATATTTATGGGACGCATCTTTGCGATAACGACGGGATTACAAACTTATCCCTGCGTCCGGGAAGCAGTACTATTCAATTTGAAAAGCTTTTACCTCAGCTGCTTAAGTCAGGATATAGTTCATCATTGGATTTGGAGATATTTACATCCCCTGATAAAACAGATGAGGAATATACCGAGGGGCTGGCGTACATAAAGGGAAAAATAAGCCGCCAATAGTTATAATAGTGTTGATTTTAGGTGCCGATATGCGCTTTCTTGTGCGGATCGGCATTCAGTTTAATGATTAGGAGGATACTATTGTGAAATATCTTATAGGTACGGATATTGGAACATCAGGCACCAAAACAATCATTATGGATACCCAGGGAAACCTTATATCCTCAGACCTGCAGGAGTATGATGTTTTGACACCGAGGAACCTGTGGGCGGAGCAATGGCCGGAGGTATGGGTGGATGCAGTGAAACGCTCAATTCGAAATGCCAAAAATAAAACAAAATGTAATCCGGAAGATATAAAGGGTATCTGTATAAGCGGGCTTTATGGCGGTTCCGGTATTCCGCTGGATGAAAATATGAATCCTGTGCGCCCTTGTTTGATATGGATGGACAGGCGCGCGGAAGTGGAGCAGAAATGGATTGAAAATAACATCGATTTGAAAAGGCTTTATGAAATTTCTCATAATGGAACGGATCCGTATTATGGTTATACAAAAATTCTCTGGATTAAAAACTATGAGCCGGAAAACTGGGCTAAGACCAAGTTGTTTCTGCCACCAAATGCCTATGTAATTTATAAGCTGACGGGAGACATTGCCATTGATTATTCTTCTGCAGGCAATATAGGCGGCATTTTTGACCAGAAAAAACGGGCATGGTCGGAAGAAATGATGGGTGCTATGGGAATTCCAAGAAGTATGATGCCTGAAAGAATTGTTGAATCCAGCGATATAGTTGGCGGCTTAACATCAGAAGCAGCAAAGGAGCTGGGGCTGCAGGAAGGGACGCCGGTATGTGCTGGTGGAGTTGACTGCGTTGTGGCAACGCTGGGGCTGGGTGTTTTCGAGCCCGGATGTTATGTAGCGGCTATTGGCACGTCCATGTGCGCTGCGCTGGTTCATGATCATCCGATAAACGCCAAAGGGTTGATTGAAATGCCTTATGTGAAAGATGCGAGCAGGCTGTCCTATTCCTTTGGAGGCGGCGCGACTTCCGGAGCACTTCTAAAATGGTTCCGGGATAATTTTGCAAGAATGGAAAAGCTGGAGGAGGATCAGGGTGGTGAAAATGCTTATCAGGCACTGGATAAAGCAGCTGCAGATATTGCTCCTGGCAGCGACGGATTGATAGTTCTTCCATATTTTATGGGCGAACGTAGCCCCGTCTGGGATGTTAACGCAAGAGGGAACATATTTGGATTGACACTTTATCACACGAGTGCACATGTATATAGAGCATTTTTAGAAGCGGTAGCATATTCCCTGCGACATTCCATGGAGAGTGCCAACACCGAGCTTGGCGATTATATTCTAGTGGCTGGCGGTGTTGCAAAATCAAAACTATGGCGTCAGATCATTGCGGATGTAACAGGTTATCCGATAGTATGCCCTATCAATGATGTTGAGGCAAACCTTGGAGATGTTATTCTTGCCGGCGTGGGTACCGGACTGCTGGACTACAGCAAGGTAAAGGATTGGCAGGTGCTGGGCGATAAGATCATGCCAAATAAAAAGGCACACGAAATCTATAGTAAGTATTATAAACTCTATCATTCGATCTATGCTCATTTAAAGGAAGACATGGAACAAATCGCCGAGCTTGGCAAAACAAAGGATCAGAGCTAAAATACCAATGAATATTAAAAAACGAACCTGACGATATTTTCGTCAGGTTTTTTGCTGAGATGTTGCGCAGAACTACCACCACCATATTGGCCAGAATAAGCTTCCCAAGCCTATTATTAAGAGGGCGGCACCTAGCAATCCGAAGAATCCGAAATTTCCATATCCTAAATATCTGCCGTTCATGTCATATAATTTATAGCCGTCGTAATATCCGAGGGGCATACCGTTAATTGCACGGACATATCCATCATATACATAAACCAAAGGGTTTGAGTATTTATCATATATCACATAACCATCAGTATAACCTACAATATTACGACTTGCGTCATAAATAATGTTTTCATCAACATAACCAATAAGTCTATTCCGGGCGTCATATGCCTTTTCCATAATATCACCTCCTTGTATTTGCTTTCTATAGACCAAAGGAATTTTCTTTCCCAGTTACTATATATGTAACATGGACATATTATGTTATTAAAGATTTGTATAAGCATAGGGGAAAATATAAAAATAGTTAAATAGAGAGCAGGTAATCTATTCGGATTACCTGCTCTTTTATTGAAAAGCGCTTGGAACTATTGCTGCGAAGCAATCAACAGGGATGCTTTTGTTTTAATTGTTACCTGGTTGCTCTCATATACGGTTTTGCCCGATATGTCAAAGCCCTGCACGCAATAGGTGTATGTCCCTCCCGGCTGAAGCTTTTTGTCAGTGAAATTATTGGAAGAGCTTCTTGCAACCTCTGTATCATTGCGATAAACAATGTACCCGGCTATGTCAGCATCAGCTACTGTACTTCCCCAGTCAAGCTTAACAGTGGTATAGCCTGCTTCAGATGCCTTCAGAGCGCCCTGTGCTGAGTCTGATATAATCTTGCCATCATGATTCATGAGGAATTCAACTTTTCTGTTCAAGCCTTTTGTTGTATTGAATTTAAAGCTGTCCAAAATATCTATTGTGATTGATGTTTTTTCTTTAGCGTCTTTCAGCTCCAGAATATCTTCCGATATTTCAACAGCAGCCGGATTGCCGGACTTTATTGTGAATTGCGTCTTGTCAAGATACATTGCAGCATTGTCATCAAACACCGCCTTTACCTTAAAAGGTGTTGATTTATTGCTTTCAAGAGCTTTAAGAGGCATTTCCATCTGGAATTCCTTAACCTTACGGCTTGTCATGAATCTGACGTCTGAAATATATCCATCGATTACATTCATAGCACTGTTTAAATCCAAGGTAATTCTTTTTGCAACTTCTTTATTCAGGCCTTCATCACTATTCAGAGCTATTATTATTTTTTCAATATTATCTTTGGTGGAATATGCTGCACTTGTGCTGCCGGTATTATCAGCAAGAACGACTTCGATTTCTCCAATCAGCTTCTTGAATCTATCTCCCTGTTCATCGCTCATGCCGTTATATTTTACATACACATCATCAATTTTCCTTGCAGCTTCATCAAGAGTCATTTTCACTGCTTGCCCGGGGTTTCTGTTTGTAACTGTCGAGGGAGTGCTGAAAGCACCAAGGGTTAATGCATCACTATAGTCCCGGTTGAATAATGATTCGAACTCAAATATTGCGATCCCGTTTGTATTCGCATTTCTTATGGCATTTACCTGCTTTATAAACACCTTTGTATCAACCTTGTTAAAAGTAGCAATTCCTGATGTGATTTGCGAATGTCCCCTTGCAAACATAATGGAGTTCATAATATCATCAGCAACCGGTGCTTCATAAAGGTAATAGGACATAGGTATCAGACTGTTGATGTAATCATTTCTTGTCCAGGCTTTAGGGTCCTGATAAATGTCCACAATGGTCTTGTCGTACTCCGGCCATACATCAGCGGATATCTTTATGTCCGGTTTGATTGATTTTACCTCGGAAATCACCCTGTACGCGTAGGAACTGATTAAATGCGTCCTGAACCCGCACCACTTCTCCCAAAGTTCATCTCCGGGCTTCAAGGCTATCGGATCAGTGCCGGAGTATTTATTGAAAAGCTGTCTGGTATATGTATCATAGCCGAAGTCATTGGAGTAATCACCGGAATGGGAATATCTCATGTAGTCGAACTGGATTCCATCAAGATTATACTTTACGACTAGCTTTTTATACAGCTCTGACAGGAAGTTACGGACTTCCGGCAGAGCTGGATTCAACAGGTGAAACTTTGTCACACCGTTTTCAAGATAGTACGCATCACCTTTTCTGCTTACTGCCATCCATTCAGGTTTTTGTGCAGCAACAGGAGTATCTACCAGGAAATTTTCCACCCATGCATGCACTTCAATACCTCTGGCATGTGCTTCTTTTAAATATACCTCAAGTATATCCAGGCCTTTGAACATTGGGTTCTGCTGCATGATTTTACTGCCTGTCGGATATATTGCATATCCGCTCCAGTATGTTTCAAGGTATAGAATGTTTATATTCAAAGCCTTCAGCATGTCAAGACGCTTTTGTATCTGAACAATACTTGTGTCTCGAGGTCTGAGCCAAACTGCCCTGTTTTCTGTCTTTAAGGATTCAAAGGTCATATAATAGGCCTTGTCCGCTTCGTTTTGTATTTCCCTGACTGCATTTGTCAGGCCTTCATACTGCCCGTGAGATACTTTGGCCTGAACACTTTTCAACTTCGCTCCGGCACGGTCTATCACTTCCTGAGCCTTATCATACTGAATATCCAGATACTGCTGTCCGGCCAGCTCCAGACTGTCCTGTGCCGATTTTATACTATATGCAGCTCTGGTTATGTAGGAATCAGGTGTCATAATTATAGCCGCCTCTTTTTTGTCGGAGTTCGTCACAACCGTTGCTCCTAAAAGAGCGTACTTTTCCAGCCATTTTAAACTATTGCCATGTCCCGAAAGAGTATATCCCCCGGCAGGTATTGTTGAATTATTACCGCCTGTACTGATTATTTTTCCGTCACTGTTTACTGCAACCTCATAGCCATAAGGGTTTGTACCGGTGTATTCACCGTAGCTGCTGTCGTATATTATCAGTTGATCGGGGCCTCTGAACCCGTCATAGGGCTTGCCTTCATACTTGTCCCAGGCTGCAGGGTTGTCCTCAATTGTCCTTGGATTGCAGGCCGCATATTTGATTATACTTGCATTATACAGCTTGGTATCAGCATAGACTTTTATGCTGCCGCCAATTTCTGCTTTTTCCTGCACCTGCTTGTAATAGGGGCTTCCCATATGTATGGATATAACCACTCCTGAGGGCGGTATCTGTGAATTATTCTCAGACTGTGCTGCATTGGTATTTGCTACATCTGCAAGCTTGGTGACGATACTATTCTCAACCGTCAATTCCAGCCCCCATACATTTGTTTTTGTAGATGCACCGTAGGAAGGCTCATATAATACTACCTGATTGGCATCCCGTACGCTGTTGCTCCGATCAATGGGTATCAGCATATCACCCAGCATGAAATACATGTCGGGGGAAGCAGGGATATCAATATTGGCAAGGGTCAGGTTCCCGCCTATAACAAGGTTTTTCAGAAAATCCTCATTACTGCCGGTGTATGAGATAACACAGCCATCCGGTGGGATGTATGTACCAACCGCCTCATTGGTGCTTTTATGTACAACAATATTGTTTACAACAACATACTCATGGGTATTTGCAGTAAATGGTCCGGTGAACTCCCCGTATTTTCTGGTATATATGATAATTTTTCCTGCTTCCCTTTCCTTATCAAGCAAGTCTACAGGATATGTTGAGCTGCCCTCGAATACAATAGATGGAGCGGTGGTCAAGGAATTATCGGCTGCATTTACATTGATCTGGAATAAAAAAATAGTAAAGAAACAAATGCATATCATAGTACTTTTAAAATATCTCACTTTCACAGACTCCTTTACATTTTTCGACTTAATATACAATCGATTATACCAGAGAATGCATGCAGGGTACAGGGGTAAGAGGTAATCCCGGGAAATGTTTTGCATTGGAAGCGTTGGATTGGACTTGTTTAGTAAGTTCTCCAATGATAATATTGTTTTATCGGAGGGAAAAGACAATTCTTCACAGTCATGATTTTTATGAGATTTTTTTTGTAATTGGGTTATCAGTTAAAGGATGCGAGGGTGCAGCGAAGGGTATACGACTATATTATTCAATATATGAAGTGAGGGGTGAGGACATATGATGAATATAGCACTATGCCATTTCAGGGTTGGAGAGACCGATGGAGTATCCCTGGAGATGGAAAAATGGAAGACAATACTGGAAAGAATGGGGCACAAGGTATTTTTTCTGGCCGGGAGCCAGGGTATGACAGAAGCTTACACCATACCGGAGCTGCATTATCTTAATGAAGAGAATAACAGATTCGTACGGAATGCTTATGAGGCCTTGTCCGATTACGACAGCGAAGAAGCTTTCATGACAGATGTTTTATCATTTGCACGCAGGATTGAAGCAGGGCTTGCAGGATTTATAGAGCAGCATCAAATAGACATGCTGGTAATAAACAATATATGGTCCCTGGGGTGGGGCCTCCCGGCGGCACTGGCTTTTGACAATGCTGCAAGGGAATACCGGATTCCTTGTGTTGCGCACCACCATGATTTCTACTGGGAGAGAGAGCGTTATGGGAAGCCGACCTGTGACTTTGTCAGAACGTGCCTGGAGGACTTTTTTCCGCCCCGGCATGACCTGGTTAAGCATGTGGTGATTAACAGGATTGCACATGAAGAAATGGAAAGAAGAAAAGGCCTGGACTCAGTTATTGTACCCAATGTGTTCGATTTTGAAGCCCCTGTATGGTCTGTGGATGATTATAACAAGGATTTCAGGCAGCAGATCGGTTTAAGGGATAAAGACCTCCTGGTGCTTCAGGCTACAAGAATTGAAAGAAGGAAAGCAATTGAATTATCGGTAGATGTGGCAGGAGAGCTTGGAAAGCCCGGGAACAGGCAGTGGCTTGAGAGGCATACCCTTTACGATGGAAGAAGCTTTGACAGCGGCAGCAGAATTGTTCTGGCACTGGCCGGACTACAGGAGGCTTCCGAGGGTTATATTGAGGCTTTGAAGAAGCGGGCTTTGAAAAAAGGAGTTGAACTGCTCTTCATCAATGATATAATTGAGCATTCCAGATGTACGGTTAATGGCCTTAAATGCTATTCCCTTTGGGATGCATATGTCTTTGCCGATCTGATTACCTACCCCAGCATTTTGGAAGGCTGGGGCAATCAGCTCCTGGAAGGCTTCTTTTCGAAAAAGCCCATTGTCGTTTATGAATATCCTGTATATGGGACAGATATAAAAGAGAAGAACTTTCGGGTCATTTCCCTGGGCAGCTCTCACAAGGTGGGAGAGGATGGTCTTGTATATATAGATGCTGCCAGAATCAGTACTGCTGCTGAAGAATGCATGAATATGCTGACAGATAGGGAAAAGAGAATAAAACAGGCTGAAGTCAATTTCCAACTGTGCAGGGAACATTTTTCTTATGAGAGTCTCGCAAAAAGCCTATCATCCATATTCCATACTGAGTGAATAAAATCTTAAAGACGTACAAAACCCGTTGCTGTGTTATGACAGTAAACGGGTTTTTTTATTCACTGAAATTAATTTCATCCTCCAAAAGTCAATATACTATTTACTATTACAAGGCAGTGTGATAGCATGAAACTGAAATCAATTTCAAGCAATGAACATATGTTCAACGAGGGGGAATTATATGGCTATTACCGGCAACATGAGAATGACAATAAAGGTTTGCCAGCTATATTATGAGGATAACCTAAGCCAGAAAGAAATATCCGCACAACTGGGCATTTCACGCCCACAGATAAGCAGGCTGCTGACATATGCAAGAACAAACAATATTGTTTCCATCAAAATTAATAACCCTTATGTTGATGAGACCAGACTGGAGCGTCTGCTGGTGGAAAAGTACCGCATAAAGGATGCTTTGGTGCTAAACACCAACGGTGCCGGTGAAGCCGGAAGATTGGAAGAGTTCGGCAGATTGGCTGCAAATTATCTGGACGCTTATATCATGGATAACAACCGGGTTGGTGTAATGAGCGGTCAAACTATCAGCAGCGTTGTGTGGTCCATCAAGCACTTTGAACGCCGCGGATTGGAGTTTGTACCGCTGGTGGGAGGTATTGGTTCTGCGAGTGTAAACTTTCATGCTAATGTAATTGCACAAAGATTCGCAGAATGCTCTGGAGGCAGCTGTTACATTCTTAATGCACCTGTTATTGTGCAAAGCGAAGAATCCCGGAATATGCTGGTTAACGAGCCTGAAATCGCTGCAGTGCTGAAAAAGGGCAATTCATGCGACGTGGCAATTGTAGGTATCGGACAAATCGATATGCGCTCTACAACAGCTCAGGCAGGGGCACTGAATATTGACGACATCGAGAAGCTCAAAGGGGCTGGGGCAGTTGCTTCAGTATGCACCTCATATATTAATGACAGAGGGGAACTGCTAGATACTGAGCTGAATAAACGCTCAATTGGTCAAACTCTGGACCAGATCAAAAAATGCAAGACAATTGCTCTTGCAATTGGAAACAGCAAGGTTGAGGCTATAAAGGCAGTTCTCTTAGGCGGTTATATTGATGTGCTTGTTACAAATCTGGAAACAGCACGTGCAATTATAGGTGAAACACAATATAAAGGAGGGTACTGATATGAAAAAGTTTTTGGTCGTTGTTTTAGTATTGACACTGGTATTATCCATGGTGGGCTGCAGCGGTTCTTCCGCCCCGGCTTCTCCGGCTTCTGCAAAAAAAGTATCTATTCTCACACCTTATCTCAGTTCTGTAACCACCAACCAAATGGTTGAGGCAATGAAGGCAGGTATGGAGGCCAATGGCATGACAGTTACCGTAGTTGATACCAAAGGGGATTTTGCTCAGCTGGCAAGCCGTATTGAGGATGTTGTTTCTTCCAAGACAGATGCCATTGTACTTGTAAGTGCTGATCCGGGTCAGGTTCAGACACAGCTCCAGGCAGCATTTGATGCAGGTGTTCCTGTGTTTGGCTGCGACAGCGGATTCATAGATGGAATGATGGTTAATGCAACCAGCGATAACCGTGCAATGGGGGAGATGATTGCCAGATATCTTTTTGAGGATTTGATGGGCAAAAAGGGTACCGTCATTGCACTTACACACCGTCCTCATCCCGGTGTCGTAAAAAGATGTGAGGCCTTTGACGAGCTTATCAAGGAGTATCCTGACATAAAGCTTATAACTGAACAGCATATTGAGGTTCCCGGCCCAATAGAAAATGCAAGAAAAGTAATGGAGAATCTTATTCTCTCCAACTCCAAAAAAGATTCTGTCACAGCAGTATGGTGTGCATGGGATGAGCCGGCAATCGGTGCAACACAAGCACTGCAGGATGCAGGCAGAGGAGAAGTAATAGTAACAGGTGTTGACGGCAACAGCCAGGCAATTGAGCTTATAAACCAGGATGCAAATTTGAAGGCAACAGTGGCACAGAACTTTGAAGGTATGGCGGAGATTGTTGTAAATGAAATGGTAAAGGTGTTTGCAGGAGAAGAGATCAAAAAGGGTGAACAGTATGCACCGGCAACCATTATAACAAAGGCAAAATAGGACAAAAAGGCAATATAATTTTCGCCAGGGAGGATATGTAAATGCTATTGCAAACCAAGCAATTATGCAAGCAGTTCGGTGGAATGTACGCTTTAAAGGATGTCGATTTTGAGATATCAGAAGGGGAAATCCATGGACTCGTAGGCGAGAACGGCGCAGGCAAATCCACATTGATCAAGATACTGACAGGGGTATACAGCCTTGACAGCGGTGAGGTTTATTGGAACGGGGAGCGTGTAGAACTGCACAATCCCCGTCAGAGCCGAAGTATCGGTATTAATGTTATTCATCAGGACAGGAATCTTATTCCCGCTTTTAACGGCATAGAGAATATATATTTAGGCCTGGAATATGAGAAAAAATCAGGATTTGCGGTGGACTGGGCAAAAATGAAAAAAAGAGTGGATGAAGTGATATCAAATCTCGGTGTCGAAATTGACCTGGCACTTCCCGCCTCCGGACTTACTCCGCCACAGCGTACGCTTCTCGAAATTGTCCGCGCAATGATGACGGACTGCAAGCTTTTAATATTGGATGAACCCACGGCAGCACTTACTGATAAAGAAGCAGAGCTGCTGTTTGAAACAATAGCCAGGCTGCAGGCAAAGGGCACGGCAATTCTGTATGTAACCCACAGAATGGATGAAATTTTCAGATTGACTGAACGTGTTACTGTGCTTAAAAACGGTCAGAGGGTAAATACAGTGCCAAGGGCAGATGTAGACAAAGACAAGCTGATTTCTATGATGACGGATAACTGGGTAAGTGAAAAGATAGACGGTTCCAAAAGCTTTGGCAAAACCGTGCTGTCTGTGAAGAATATAAGGTCCAGGGACAAAATTGTAAAGAATGCAAGCTTTGAGGTGCGCGCAGGGGAGATATTGGGGATTTTTGGCTTGGGCGGCAGCGGCAGAACCGAGCTTCTGGAATGCATATACGGATACCGTCATAAGGTTGGAGGCAGTATTGTGCTGGATGGCAAGCTGATTGAGGAAGGCTCCCCGGAAAACTCTATAAAAAACGGCATGGTGCTCATCTGTGAAGACAGACGGGGAATGGCTCTGGTTGGCTCCCTAAGCGTCAAACAAAATACCGTACTTTCCACAATAGACAGCTATGCAAGGCTCGGTGTAGTCAATGAGGCCAGGGAAAAGGCTGACACCCTGGAAAAGATCGCAGCACTTAATATAAAGACAGAGGGCCCCGACCAAACAGTATTGCAGCTTTCAGGCGGAAATCAGCAAAAAGTCGTGTTTGCAAAGGCACTGCTTTCCAAGCCCAAGGTTTTGTTGTGTGATGAACCGACACAAGCAGTTGATGTCAAGACAAGATTTGAGATTCACAAGCTGCTTCGGAAAAAGGCAGAAGAAGGCAATGCGGTGGTGTTTGTCTCTTCCGACTTAAAAGAGGTTTTGGAAATTGCCGACAACATACAGGTTATGGCAAACGGACATACCAAGGAGCTGTTTAAAAATAACGGTTTGACTGCCGAGCAGGTTCTTGCCTGTTGCTATGCAGACTGATTGGAAGGAGCTATTTCAATTATGAAGAATAAAATTAACCTTTCAGACTTGCTGAAAGCCTATGGGACTATTTTTGCAGGTATTATAATAGTAATTGGTTTTAGTATTTTAAGACCGGATGCTTTCTTTACAGTTGGCAACCTTATCAATATTACAAGACAGATTTCACTGCTGGTCGTAATTGCATTGGGTGCAACCCTGGTTATGTGTGTGGATGAATTTGACCTGTCGGTTGGTGCATTGGCAAGCCTCGGGGGAGTTATTGCCGCTAAAATGGCTGTAGCAGGTTTTCCGATTATTATATGCTTTACAGCACCTGTAGCCATATGCTTTGTTATCGGGCTGATAAACGGATGGATTGTCACAAAATTCAAGGTGCTCTCTTTTATTACAACTCTTGCAATGAGCACTATTCTGGGTGGGTTCACCTTCTGGTTTACAGGTGGTGCAACAGTATTTCAGAACATCCCCAAAAGCTTTACGGTTGTAGGCTCCAAAAGCATACTGGGTATTCCCATGCTATCGATTATAATGGTGCTGCTTACGGTGCTGTTCTGGTTCATCATGCGTCATACAGCCTTTGGCAGGAAGCTGTACGCCATCGGAGGCAATGAAGCTGCTTCCCTGGTTTCCGGTATTGATGTAAAGAAATATAAAAACCTTGCTTTTGCATTATGTGCAGCACTTGCTGCCTTAACAGGTGTTATGATGGCTTCGCGCCTTGGTTCTGCACATCCCACAGGGGGGGATGGCCTGTTCCTGCAATCCTATGCGGCTGCATTTCTTGGCAGGACTGTATTTAAAGAGGGGGTTCCAAATATCTGGGGCACCTTTGCAGGTGCGGCAATTCTGGGAATACTTGCAAACGGTCTGACTATTATGCAGGTGCCGACCTTTATGCAGGATTTGCTGACGGGCTGTATTATTATTCTGGCAGTAGTCGTACAAAAAATAGGACGTGGTGATTTCAAGTGAAGAAAATATTATCCAAACGCAATATAAATGCAACAAAAGACGGAAAAAAACTGCTGGTAGGCTATCTCCTTGCGGGCTACCCACAAAAGGAAGGTTTCTTGAAGCTTACCACTGATTGTGAGGCTGCAGGGGTTGACATCTTTGAGATTGGCTTTCCCTCAGCAGACCCATCCAGTGACGGTGAAGTAATCCAAAAGGCACATCAAAGGATAGATGCTTCGGTCTGCAGCGATGTAGAATACTGGAGGGCAATAAGAAATGCTATTACAAAACCCATATGGGTAATGGGTTATAAACGGGATTTGATAGATACGGGAATTTATAGAATTCTGGCACAAAAGGGATTAATAGATGCATTGGTGATACCTGATATAAGCTTTCAAGAACGTCAAAAGCTAAGTGAGGAGCTTTCTTCTTATAGTGTGGATATAGTAGGTTTCGTCAATCCGGATATGCAGGATGATGAGCTGGAGGAATGCTTTTCCAATACGGCACTTGTTTATCAGCAGCTTTATGCAGGTCCGACAGGGATGTCTGTAGTATCCGATGATTTTATTGAGATATTGAAAAAAGCTCACAAATACGAGCATGTTAAAGTTTTTGCCGGATTTGGAATCAGTACGCCCCAGCGTGTCAGACAGCTGCTGGCCAGCGGCTTCGAAGGGGCGATAGTCGGTACGGCCATGATCAGGAAGCTGAACGAATCAGAGCAGGAGCTGATAGCTTTTGTTAAAGAGCTTAATTCTTCAGCCCAAAAGGCAGGTGAAAGAAATGCAGTATATTGCAACCTTTGATATCGGTACAACTGCAGTAAAGGGTGTTTTGGTTTCCATTGAAGGCACTCCTGTTTTCACAAAGAGTATAAATATTGAAACGGTATTCCAGGGGGATTTTAAGGAGCAGCGTCCTCTTGACTGGTATCAGGCATTTTGCATGATTTCAAAAGAGTTTTTTGCCAATGGATATAATCCGGCAGATATTATTGGGATTGTGATGAGCGGACAGATGCAGGACCTGATACCCGTGAATAAGGAAGGCCTGCCTGTTTGCAATGCCATTCTCTATTCTGACGGCAGAGCCGGGAAGCAGGCCAAAGAGATTGCGGAGCTTGTGGGGTTAGAGTATATAGTAAAAGGTACAGGAAACAATTTTGATGGTTCCTTGCCATTTCCAAAGCTTTTATGGTTAAAACAAAACCGCTTCAATGCTTATCAAAGCACTGTCAAGGTATTGATAAGCTCCAAGGACTATGTGATTTTACAGTTGACAGGATGCTTTGTCACTGATGTAACAACCGCAGCAACAGCGGGTTTAATGGATATTCATAAAAAATGCTGGAATACTGAATGGACAGCTGCTGCCGGAATTGATGCTTCCAAGCTGCCCCACCTGCTCTATGCCGAAGAGCAGGCAGGCCTGGTAACGGATAAAGCAGCTTCAGAGACCGGATACTCAGCAGGTACGCCTGTTTATGCAGGTGCAGGGGATGCAGGTGCGACTACCTTGGCAAGCGGAATTGCGTCAGAGGGTGAATTCAATATTAATTTAGGCACATCAGGCTGGGTTGCATGTGTATCCTCTGAGGTTCTTGCAAAGGAGAATGTTTTTAATCTCGCTGCAATGCCCAAAAATGTTTATATCAACGTAGTTCCTTTTTATAATGCCGGCAATGTACATAAATGGATCAGCAATACCTTGACAAAAGATGAAGAGCAGAGCAGAAAGTATGAGTACATTGACAGGCTTCTGGAACAAAGTGTTCCGGGCAGCCATGGGGTGATGTTCCTGCCATACCTGGCAGGTGAACGCTTTCCCGTTGTAGATACACAGATCAGAGGCGGGTTTGCAGGGATTAGCCCTGAGACCACCAAGCAGGATATGGCCCGTGCCTGCCTGGAAGGGGTAGCTTTTTCCATCCGGCAGGGCATTGAAAGTATTGGCCGCAAGCCATCCAAAATTTCTTTGATCGGTGGTGGGGCACAGGTCAGAGTATGGTGTCAGATTTTTGCCGATATACTGGGCCACGAGGTTCTGGTATATAACAATTCAGAGTATTTACCTGCTATGGCAATTGCAGCAGCTGTGCTGGTTGCACAGGGAGTGATTCCGGATTATCACAAATTCACAGAGTCTCTGCAGCAGTCGTACGGCTGCACATGCTACAAGCCGGATCCCTCAGCAGCAGAGCTCATGAATAAAACCTACGAAAGATACCGCAGCATCTACCCTGCATTTAAAGAGATCAGGTAGAAAAGAGGCGGGACCGGAAAGTATATCCGGCCCCGTCTCTTTTCTATATATTAAATTCCTGAACACCGAATTGAAATGCATCCTAATATACATCCTATATTACAGAAGTGATATAATATATATAAGGTATATCCGGTGAGAACGGGGACAATTTCAGGAAGGGTGGCATGCTTATGTTTGGTCTTGCGTTGGAGGGTGGAGGCGTAAAGGGCGCCTTCCATATGGGCGCGGTAAAGGCTTTGCTTGAAGAGGGGTATGAGTTTGGAGGAGTGACAGGTACATCAATAGGAGCTTTGAATGGAGCGATAATTGCACAGGGGGATTTTGAGGCCGGATACAGACTCTGGGAAGGCATGGATGCTCCATTACTGTTCGATATTGAAGAGAAACAATACAGAAAGCTGATCGACAGACGGATCGACAAGGAATTATTGCTCAAGCTGGCTGCCAGGATGGGGGAAATAATTGAGAATAAGGGTATTGATACCGTAAAAATGCGGCAGGTGGTGGAAAGTATAGTGGATGAGGAAAAGCTCCGAAGATCGGTTACCGATTTTGGCCTTGTAACGGTTTCCATTACTGACTTGAAGCCTCTTGAGCTTTACAAGGAGGATATTCCCGAAGGCAGAATGATAGATTATCTTATGGCAAGCGCCAGCTTTCCAGGCTTTAAACTGAATCCCATAGGAAACAAGTATTTTATAGATGGTGCTTTCTATGATAATTGCCCGGTCAATCTTCTCGCAAGGAAGGGCTACAAGGAGATTATTGCTGTAAGGACCTTGGGGCCGGGTATAATTCAAAATGTAAAGTACCGCAATTTGAAAATTACTAATATAATTCCCTCTGAAGATCTTGGAATGCCCCTGGATTTCAACAGGGAGCTTATAAACAGGAATCTGCAGATGGGTTACTATGATACAATGCGAAGCTTGAAGAGCTTGAGAGGCAAAGGTTACTATATAATACCGCAAAATGAGGATACAGCATTTGATATTTTCTGCAAGCTTCCCGATACACTTGTGAATAGTCTGGGAAAACTCTTTAAAATGAAGGAAATGCCGGCCAAAAGAATGTTGTTTGAAAGTATCATTCCGGAGCTGGCCAATTTATCAGGCTTAAAGGCAGACGCAGAATATCAGGATATACTCATAGGCTTGCTGGAAGTACTAGCTGAAGATAGCGGAGTGAAGAAGTATAAGATATACTCATTGGAGGAGTTTGTAGGGGAGATAGAAACAAACAGTAAGGTATATGTAAAAAAAACAAGCCTGAAAATGAACGCCGGCCTTAACAAAAAATTGACTGACGTATTAAGAGGAAAGCATGGATTAAGAGAAGCAGCAAAGAGAATTTTTGATGTGATTTGTGTTATGGATTTGATTTAAAATCTTATAGATATGATTTTTTGTATATGATAAAGGGGAGATGCCTGTAATGGAGGATTGTAAGAATATTTGGGAACGCTTTGTTCAAGATATAGATTTTGATGAGAAGCTTATAAAGAAGGATATCTTAAACTCTTGGAAACGGTGTAAAAAATATGGTGTTTCACTTTATGACTTTGATTCAAGCCTATTAATGAAACCGGAAGAAAAAGACCATTATGTATTGAAATACCTTCCGGAATATGAAGAACCCCAGTATAAGGAATTTTGTAATATTGTAGAAAATCTTAACTTTAATATCAGTGTTTATGATAATGATGCAAAGCTTAAATATATTGTAAATTATGATGATGCCCTTGATGATTTGTATCCGCAGATAGGCTATTATCTGGACGCTTCTGAGGATAAAATAGGGACGAATTCTACATGTCTGGCCATACTGGAAAGAAAGCCCTTCATGGTAATTGGGCATGACCATTACAAGTATGTTTTTCATCAGTACAGCTGTGCAGCAGCACCATTCTATAACGAGAACAATGATATTGAAGGAACAATAAATGCTTCATTTGTCAATACAGCTGTTAACAATGACACCTTGAATATTATATACAGCCTGGCCAGGCTCTATGAAACATTGATCCTGAAAAGAACTATTGCTGCAAGAAAAGAAAATTCACAGGAAAAGAAAATGCAAAGTCAGGACTTTTTTACTTTTAACAGTATACTGGGGGAGTCAGAAGCCATCAATCAGGCGAAAAGGATTGCAAAGAGAGCTGCGGGAGTAGATACATCAATTCTTATATATGGAGAAAGCGGTTGTGGGAAGGAGGTATTTGCACAGGCCATTCATAATGAAAGCCATAGAAGGGAAAAGCCATTTGTGGCCATTAATTGCGGTGCTATTCCGAAGGAACTGGTTGAAAGTGAGCTGTTTGGTTATGAGGCAGGTGCTTTTACAGGGGCGGTTAGCAGAGGTAAGAAGGGATTATTGGAATATGCCTCAGGGGGTACGTTATTTTTTGATGAGGTGGAGAGCATGTCTTTGTCCGCACAGGTAAAGATATTAAGGGCACTGTCAGCTTCAACAATAATGAGAATAGGCGGGAATGAACCAATTCCAATTGACATAAGAGTGATTGCAGCATCTAAAAAGGACTTGGAAGAGGAGATTAAAAATGGTAGTTTCAGAGAGGATTTATATTACCGTATCAACGTTATTCAGGTGAATATACCGCCTCTAAGAGACAGAAAAGAGGACATACAACCAATTCTTGAATATTATATTAAGGCGTTTTCAAATAAAAACAGAATCAATATCAGGCATATAGAAGATGAATTTGTGAAATACCTTGAGGCATACCATTGGCCGGGGAACATAAGAGAGCTGATAAACATTATTGAACGTTCCCTGGTGCTGTCGGAGAACGGTATAATTGATGACTCGGCACTTCCTTCAGGTATAAAAGAAAGCTATATAAAGTCAAAATTAGACCAGGGGTTTGATTATACTCTGGAAGGGCAGCAGGAAGGAAAAACCCTGTTGCAGGCGGCAGATGATTTTATTATTGAACGTGTGTATAAGGAAGAGCAGTATAATTTATCAAGAACAGCAAAACGATTGGGAATATCACGGCCTACTCTGTATAAGAGAATAAAGAATCTTGATAAATCACGTTGTAAATAATTATTACATAAAAAAGAGTTGTAAAGTATTTTTACAGCTTTTTTTTATGTAATAAATTCACAAAGCCTGCAATTATCAACGGTTGCAGGCTTTGTGAATTTTGGCAGACAACTTGCAATAAATAAGGGTGGAGGTGATTCTATGCCCTGTATTATGATCAGAACAAGAAAACCGGATTGCAAATTTGATATAAAAGGTTTTGGTCAGGAGCTTTCAAGGCAGATGGGGATTGAAGTTGGGCGGGTTAATATTATTGTGGATTTCTTTGATGAATCGGATGTTTTTTTTGGCAGTGAGGCTGACAGCCTAATTATCACTTTGTATGTTTCTGAAGCCAACGATGAATGTTTCAACAAGCTTTTGGTTCAGACAATTGCTGCATTGGCAGAGAAGCATTTTTGCAAAGAAAAGAAGCATATAGCGGTGATGTGCAATTTGATCAGAGAAGGGCACATGTTCCTTGACAATCAATTTAAATAGGAGGAGTGTAAAATGAGTAAGGTTATATTAATCCATGGTGCGTGGCACAATGGACGGTGCTGGGACAAGGTCTCAGACTTGTTGAGAAAAGAAGGGTATCAGGTAGAAGCTCTTACGCTGCCTGGAAACGGGGAGAATGACAGTAAAGCAGTTACTTATGAAGATTATGTGAATTATGTTGTAGAGTCATTGGGCAATCAAAAGAAAAAGGTTATTGTTGTGGGGCATTCCAGTGCGGGGCATATTTTACAAATGGCTATCCCAAAGGTAAAGGACAAGGTGGAGAAGGTTATATTCAATAATGCATGGATATTGCCTCATGGAAAGTCTCAATTTGATTTTGTCCCCGAAGAATTAAAAGCACAGATGAGGGCTCAGGCGGTCAAAAGGGGAGACGGTGCAATTCCTATTGATCCCAACTTTGTAAGAGGTATGCTGGCTACCCGGGCAGATGATAATCAGTTCCAAGCACTAATGGATATACTGGTTACTCAGCCCTTGGTTATTATGGAGACACCTGTTAGTGCCAATGCTTTTAAAGCCTTATCCATACCAATGGTTCTGCTATATTGCAACAAGGATATGTCAGTACCGCCCAACGCATTCCTGGACATGTTCAAGTCTCTTGGGGATTATCCTGTAGTAGAAGTGGAATGTGATCATGAAGGATTGTTTACGGATCCTGAAGCTTACGTCAAGGGGCTTATTGAGTGCATTAAATAATGTGACTCGTTGATGAGAAAACCCGTTTCTGTATTACTGCAGAAAACGGGTTTTTACATTTTTGTCAAGAGGCAGCCCTTGCTGATAGGCCATAGCAGGTTCGACCTGAAAATAAGGGCTGCTTATCCATTGATTGGTGTATACTCTTTGTCTGGCTGTACCTGGCCTTGAGATTGCTCTTTCAGGCAGCACACGGCGGAAGGCTATGGACAACATACCGTAGCTGCTTAATACCATTCTTCTTATAGTTGTCAGAGGAGCTTCGGTTTTCTGATCCGATACTCCAAGAGTGCTAAGACGCTTTGTCCTAGTTTAAGATATGCCATATTGAGAAATTTGGTACCCTAAGCCTGAACATAAAAACAAACAGCTGAATATTTAAAATATTCGCAAAAAAGAAGGTAAGAGAAGAAAAATGTCGAAATATAGCAAATAAAGAAGAAGAAAGGCGGTGTGGTTTAATATGTTTAAATTGGTTAGCATGAACAACATAAAAGTCGGGTACAAGATGTTATTTGTACTGATAGTGCCAATTATCGCCATAATAATTGTATCAACGGTTTCGGTTATAAATATCGGCACTATTTCGGAGAATTTGGTAACAGAATTATACGAGGAAACGAATAGCTGCATGTCATTGATATTAAATGCCGACAGAGATTTTTATCAGGCTCTGACAGACCAAATGAATATGCAGAGTTCAACAGACCAGGCAGCCGTAAAAAAGTACAGGGATTCATATTATGAGAATACAAAGCAGACCGTTGACAGAATGACTGAGGCGTATAATATATTGTTGGAAAGCAGAAGTGATTATGAGCCCTTCAAGCATAAGGATTCACAGCTAACGGTGTTTGAGCTGTTTGAGTTGTTTAAGAAAGACTATAACACATGGTATGGTTTGTTTGATGCAGAAAAAAACTTCACTGGCAATGAAAGTAAGTTTATAAGCGTGTTTAACACAGCAAGAGAGAGAATGAACCAGATGGAAGAGATTTTAGAAGAGTATGGTAATGAAGTTATTACTAAAAGTAATGAAGCTGTTGCTAATACAAAGATGTTAGTATTGGTAATAACAATAACAGCAGCATTTGTATCGCTGCTGCTTGGTATAATTATAATAAGAAATATAGAAAAAAGGACCGTTAAGGCTTTGGAACTCATAAAGAAGACAGCTGCTCTTGACCTGAGAGATTATAAGGAATATGAAAAATATATAAATGGTAAAGATGAGTTTGGTTTAATAATTAATGCAGAGGCGAATGTAAGAAAGGAACTGACTCATATAATCAAAGAAGTAGCAG
>Ga0209347_1001790_pt1 | contig 31908 bp, 33 predicted proteins | sample AutmiccommuBRH23_FD_187382 | JGI IMG/M metagenome (GOLD analysis project Ga0209347, IMG submission 187382) | Deep subsurface microbial communities from Mt. Terri, Switzerland - Autotrophic microbial communities BRH/23 (SPAdes) (version 2) | ecosystem: Environmental > Aquatic > Deep subsurface >...
CGCTGTGCTGGGCACACGCGCGGCGCAAGTTCTTCGAGCTCGCCGACGTGCAGACCAACATCCGCAAGGGCAAGCCGGCCAAGGAGATATCGCCCATCGCCGTCGAGGCGGTGAAGCGCATCGACGCACTGTTCGAGATCGAGCGCATGGTCAACGGGCAGACCCCGGAGGCGCGGCTGGCGATGCGACAGCGCCAATCGGCCCCGCTGGTCGCGGATCTCGAGTGCTGGCTTCGCAGCGAGCGCGCGCTCCTGTCGAAGCATGCCAAGGTGGCGAAAGCCATCGATTACCTGTTGTCGTCCAACCACTGGCCGGGCTTCACGCGGTTCCTCGAGGATGGGCGGGTCTGCCTCTCGAACAACGCCGCCGAGCGCTCCTTGCGCGGTGTGGCTTTGGGGCGAAAATCCTGGCTCTTCGCCGGATCAGAACGTGGCGGCCAGCGCGCGGCGGCGATGTATACCTTGATCGGAACGGCCAAGCTCAACGACATCGACCCCCAGGCGTGGCTCGCCGACGTCATCGCCCGCATCTCCGACACGCCGGTCTCGCGGCTGCACGAGTTGTTGCCATGGAACTGGCAGAAGCAGGCACCCCGATCGGCCGAGGCTGCATGATGGCCCGGATCACCCATGTCCACACCATCGATGAGGTCGCAAGGAGGATCGGCGAGAACCTCGAACTCATCGAGATTGTCAGCGCCAATTCCGACAACATCGATTATGGCGAGATGATCTGGGTAGACGACGGCACCGAGGAGGGGATCAAGACCTTCACAGACCGTGGCATCGAATGCCTTCAAGAACTTCTCGCGGACATACGGACATGGGAAGGCGGCATCCGTGAGTTCCTGCGCGACGAACAGTGTGATCCCAAAGTCATCGAGAGCATCATGGCCGACGAGAAGAACTGCTGAGGCAAGACGGCCCTCGGCGGAACCTTACGCCGTGTTTAAGGGCTTCGGCTGCGACAACTACGCGCCTGATCCCGCATGACGCTGTAATCGGCGATCATCTCGGCGATAGCCGACGCCTCCGGCAGCAGATTGAGCTCGTCGGCCGCGCGCGCCTGGAACTCACGGCTGTACTCGATGACGGGAGGGCAGACGGTTGCGAGGTGCGGTTCAGAAGCGACCGTTGCGCAGCCGGTCAGCAAGCTCGTCGCGGTCGCGAGGACGGCGAGCTGCCGCATCCAGCATCCGGTGTTGAACATCATTGGTTTCCTCCAATGTTTCGAGACGTTCGGCGAGGCGGCCCGTGCGTTCACCGGAGCGCCGGAGTGCGAACAGGAACAGGAGCACTGTGAGCGCGATGGCGCCGTAGCGGAGAGCCGTCCGGGCCCACGGGTTGGTGGCGAACCCAGCGAGGAGCGCACCAATCATCGGCGGCCCCGCTTCCAATCGTCCAGCCGAGCGTAGATCGTGATCGCGATCCCGCCGAGCGCCACGGCGATGAACACCCAGCGGAGCGTGTCGAGGTACGGCACCAGCGGCAGGATGGCGGACTGGGTCTCAGCCAGGACGCTCTGGGCGACCTCGACGCCCGCGGCGCCCAGCGTAGCCACACCGGCGGCCCCGCCGCCCTTCATGGTGCGGCTGTCGGCCAGCACTTCGCGCGCAGGCGGCGTTTCAGCCGCGAAAGCCGTCGCCCGGATCGGGAAGCGCTCGCCCCACTGGCGAGCGGGCCCGAGATCGACATGGATGAATCCCGAGCGCGGATAGAAGCCGAAGCCGAGGAACCCGACCTCCCGTGCCGCCGCCTCGAATGCCGCAGGGTCGTGGTTCGCCATGGCGATGTCGAAGGCGGCGCCGTCGAGGTGCTTCGACCGAGTGGCGCCGCCCACGGCGCGGTTGTGCTCGGGGCTGCGATAGGCGGAGCGGACGATCAGCGGCTTGCCGAGCCGGTCGCGCAGCGCCTGCAGCTTGTCGAGCGCCGGTTCGTTGATCAGCAACTTGCCGGTGCCCCGGCAGGCGATTTCTGCGGGCGAGAAGTTGGGCCAGCGCCAGGTGCCCTCGGGCGCCTCCCGCCAATGGTCGTAGAAGGTCGTGGTCATGTGGGTCCTCCAAAACGAAAAACCCGCCTCGAGGGCGGGTCATTGCGGGCTGATGAATGGCGAATGGTGAGCGGCTACGGGCTGCCGCCGAAGATCTTGAGCTTGATGGCGATGCCCGCCAGCAGCGCCAGCATGACGCCGGTGGTGATCATGCGGACTGCGGTCTGCATGGCGGTGCGCCGCACCAGCCGGATGCAGTCCACGAGGGAGCGCAGATCGCGGATGTCGAGCGCGGCCTCGTCGCCGTCGAGGCCGACATCGGCCAGCGCGCGCTTCGCGCCTTCCTCGGCCGCCCGGGTCAGGATCGCCTCGAATTCGGCGTCGGGCATGCGCACGAAGCCCTCGGAACGGGGTGGTGTCATCGGGTCCTCCTTCTGCCGCTCAACCGATCTTGCAGCCCCAGAAGGACGTGTGGTCGGCCGCGAAGTAGCCGTCCGCGACCCGGAAATACCCCTGGAGCTCGACGGTATCGCCCGCAGTCAGCGGCACCATGGTCTGCAGCCAGATGGCGGTGGCGAGCGAGACATGGGTGGCGGAGATCTCGCCGAGGGAGCCATGGATTTCCGTCGCGCCGTTCAGCACCAGGCGCCCGCGCATGCGGGCCGTGGCGCTGGCGTTGATCTTGTAGAGCAGCGTCGCGCCGAACAGGTAGGTGCCGTCGACCGGGGCGACGAAGTGGTTGTTCGCGGCGTCGAACGCGCCCTGATCGTTGGTGTCGGTGTTGTTGAGGCCGATCTTCGTCCATGTCCCGACACCGACGTAGTTGTCGTAGTTCGTGTACGCCTTGAAACGCGGCAGCCGGGGCTGATCGACAATGCCGGTGGCGTTGTCGACGCTGAGCCCGTCGAAGAAGGTGCTGCCATCGGCGGAGACCGCCAGCCGGAAGCGGTCGGACCCGAACAGCCCGAGCAGCGCCTTGGTCACGAAGCCGGTTTGCAAGGTCAGGCCGAGATCGTCGCCCGCCCCCTCCTTGTTCATGGTGTGGAAGAGATCGCCCGTCCCTCCCTCGGCCACGGTCCTGGCGGTCCAGAGCGCGGCATTCAGCTTGGCCGAGAACGGGTTCGACGCATCCGCCGTCGTGCCCAGCCCCAGCAGCGCCATGTTCTGCAGCGCCGCCGGTGTGGTCCCGATCCAGCCCGCGCCGTCGTAGACCAGCAGCAGTCCTTCGTCCTCGACCCACGCGCGCCAGCCGGTCCGTGGTGGAAGGCGCAGCCAGGCGCCGTCGGTCCAGAGCGCGACGTTCAGATCCCAGCCGGACCAATCGCCCGTCGCGCCCGAGCCGACGATGTAGCGATCGCCATCGGTGGGGCTGCCGGGCGGCGCTGTCAGATCGCGGTCGAGCACGGAAAGCTGCACGAGCCCGTCGAGGATCCGCAGCGCCTCGTTGTGGGTGACATGCTTCTGGGCCTGCGCCGCCAGGATGTAGGGCAGCAGGAGATGGGTCGTGGCGTCGGACATGGGATGGCCTTCAGAGTATCAGCGTGACGGTTTTCGGCGCCCCCCGCCCCACGAGGGCGGAGAGCTGGGAGATGCGGATGTCGAGCGTGTCGCCGGGGCCGAGCGGCCCGCCCCAATCGGCGGTCTGCTGGGCGACGGTGTAGACGGCGCTGGTCGTGGATGCGCTGAGCACACGTTTCACGCCCGTGCCGTCGAGGATCTCGACCTCGTAGGCCTCCAGCTCCTCAGCCAGCGGCACCTCGAGCCCGCCCCAGCTGTCGGCGGACAGCGCGCGGGACCGGCGCGTCCAGCGGATCGTCAGATCGCCGGGCGTGCGCGGCCTGCGCCAAGGCTGCTCGACATGGGCCACGGAGAACGGACGGAGCCCGATGCCCGCAGGCGTGAAGGCCTGTGCGACATAGGTCTCGTCGCTGACGGGGCGGCTCGCCGGGCCGATACGCCAGTTCCAAGGGATCCCGAGATCGGTCTCTGCAATCGGCAGGGACGCGAGCGCGGTGTCCAGCACCACCACGCGTGCGCCTGCCGGAGCCGGGTTGCCCATCGCACCTTCGGTGCCGCGCTGACCGCGCAGGAGCCGGGTGAGCCGATACCGGCCGGGCGCGAGCAGTTCGGCCGCACCCGCCTGCACGATCTCCCAGATGCCGGGCGCGCTCTCGATGGCCAGCGCGTTCGCCCCGCCGAACAGCGTCAGGTCGGTGACGCTTTCCAGCGTGCCGGTCAGCAAATCGACCACCAGCGCGTTTCCGGGATCGAAGCGCGAGGTCGGCCCCGCGAAGAGGTCCGAGACCAGTGCCCCGATCCGGGCGCGGCTGCCGAAGGTCGTCAGCAGATCGAACCCATCGGTCGCGGGGCTGCGGAACACCGCCATCTCGCCCGGCCACGGAACCGCGTGCGCGGCGACCAGCGGCCGATGCGCGGGCTGGTCCTCGGTCAACTGCGGCAGATCCATCAGCACGGCATCCGGCGCGCCGAAGATGACGACCCGCGTCAGCGACGCCGCGCGCGGATCGCCGGGCGGCAGGTCGTAGGTCGCGCGGTCCTGGCGCACCGCCTCGACGCCGCGCGCCTCGGCGTCGGCGATGGAGACGAGCCGCAGATCCACCAGCCGCCCGTCATGCGCGAGCCGGATCGCGTCGGCCGGATCGAGCGCGAGCTGCGAGGGCGGCAGACGGAACGCCGCGGTCTCGCGCCCCACCCACGCCTCCATCAGCGCGCGGCGGCAGCGCCGCTCGGCCTCCTCGGGCGGCACCGCCATCGGGAAGGACTCCGAGGCGATGCGCGTCGTATCCACGGTGATGCGCCGCGCCTCCACGAGGGCCGCGTCGTAATCCTCGTCGGCACGGGCGACCTGCCATTTCAGGGCCTGCGGCAGTTCGGTCTCCTGGCCGCGCGTCAGCTCCAGCACGTCGCCCTCGCGGGCGGCCACCAGATCGTCGGGCGCGAGAGTGGCGACGGAGGCCCGGCCGCGCATGACGAAGCGGATCACCCCCTCGGTCTCCACCGCGTCGAAGCCGAAATGCCGCGACAACGTGGTGATCGAGGCGCGCGGGCTTTCCAGCGCGGTGATGGCGTAGCCCTCGACCGCGCCCCAGAGGCCCGTGACATCGATCCGGGCTTCCGGCAGCCCGGCGCGCAGGCAGAGGTGCCGGACGAGCGCGGCGAGCGAGACTGCTCCCAGCCGTCCGGTCAGCCAGTGGCCGAGCCGCCAGTTTACCCCGTCCGTCCAGACATCGGTCAGCGCCGGGAAGAATGGGTACGGCCGCGCGTCCCATGTCCAGGCGGCGCATTCAGGCACATGCACCATCCGGCCGCCGTAAACCGAGGACACCGGGTTGTTCGCAGCGTCGCCCCACCAGAGATAGGTCGCCTCGAGATAGGCCCGCTGGATCGCGTCGTCGCGCCAGCCCCGCGAGAAATGAGGCACGAAGCTCTCCGACGATTTAGGGTCGAAGAAGACATTCGGCTGATTGGTGCCCCGGTCGATGGCCGGGCAGCCAAGCTCGGTGAACCAGATCGACTTGGATTGCGGCACCCATGCCGTGGGTGTCCCGCTCTCCACTCCGCCCGGGCGGTTGTAATGCGCGTTCGACCACCAGGCGCGCAGATCCTTGTAGCGGAAGACCCACGGCTTTGCCGCAGCACCGTCGGTGATGGGCGTGCGGACTTGCGCTGAGCGGTCTGCGGCGCTGGCGTAGAACCAGTCAAAGCCTTCGCCGCCAGTAATGTTCGCCTGCAAATAGGCGCGGTCGTAGATCGCGGGCCAGCCCTCGGTCGCATCGGCATGCTCGAAGCCGTCCCGCCAGTCGGAGAGCGGCATGTAGTTATCGATCCCGATGAAGTCGATCTCCGGATCGGCCCAGAGCGGATCGAGATGGAAGAACACGTCGCCCGAACCGTCGCGCGGCTGATGCCCGAAATACTCGCTCCAGTCGGCCGCGTAGCCGATCTTGGTGCCGGACCCGAGGATCGAGCGCACATCGGCAAGCAGGTCCCGATAGGCCTGCACCGCGGGATAGGTGGATGCGCCCGAGCGGATCGTCGTCAGCCCCGGCATCTCCGTGCCGATCAGGAACGCATCGACCCCACCCGCCGCCGCGCAGAGATGGGCGTAATGCAGCACCATGCGCCGCAGGCCCCAGTCACTAGGCGATCCGGTCCAACTAACACTCGTGCCCGACACGCTGAAGCTCGCGGGCGTGGCCCCGCCGAACAGCGCCGACACCTGCGTGGTGGCCGTGGTGGTCTTGTCCACTGTCCCGGCGTAGCCTGCCGCCGGCGAACAGGTGATCCGGCCGCGCCACGGGAACGCGGGCTGTACCGTCTCGACGGCATTGTCGGAATACGGGTTCGGCAGGCTGTTCCCAGGCGGCACATCCATCAGGATGAACGGATAGAAGGTGACCCGAGGCCCCCGGGCCTTTATCTCCTGGATCGCCTGCACCACCGCGAAATCTGCGGGCGTGCCGCCATAGACCGGGCGATCCTGATCGTCGCGACTGACCAGAAAGGCATTGGCGCGGCTGATGCCATTCACGGACCATGCCGACGGCGTGGTGGTCTTGGCGGTGACCTCGACGCCGGGCCGTACCTTGCAATTGCCTGCCCGCAGATCGTCCCCGAACCAGGCCACCACCAGCGACACACTCTCGACCTTCGGCGCCATCGCCTGCAGCCGATCCAGTGCCACCACCATGTCGGCGGTATCGGTGAGCGCGTTGAGGTTCTCGGGCTCTGACGACCCGCCGCTGCCCTTGCGAATACCCTGCGTGGCATAGGCGAACTCGCCGGATGCCGGGATCATGGTGACGGCCTGAGTCAGCCCCTCCGCCGTGTCCGGATCGGCAAGCGGGCGGAACACCTCAAAACTCAGCTGCGGGATGCGGTTGCCATAGGCGCCGAGCGGCAGGTCCTCGAAAACGACATAGGCGGTGCCGCGATAGGCAGGCGTGCTCAAAGCGCCCATCTTCGCGGATATAAACGGATCGGCCGTCTGACTCTCATCGCCCGGATACCAGCGCCAGGTGATCCCAGCGGTGTCAAGGAGCTTACCGTCGGCCCAGATGCGGCCAATGCCGGTGATCGGCCCCTCGCAGAGCACGACCGCGAAGCTCGCGTAATAGAAATACTCGGTCGTCTTGACCTTGCCGCCACCCCCACCGCCCTTTCCACCACCCTGCGTGGTGGTCTTCGTCTCCTCGCGGAAATCCGTCGCCCAGACGATATTGCCACCCATGCGCATCCGGCCATAGAGGCGCGGGATTACCGCCCCTTCGGTGGCCGAGGTGATGCGCAGATTGTCCAGCCGCGCGCCTTCGATCCGCTGGGTTGGTGCCAGTGACGAAATGATCCAGCTGTCGACGACCGAGCCGATGGTGGAGCCGATGAAGCCACCGATGGTGGCGGCGCTGACGCCGAGGATCGCGCCGCCAATGCTGCCGCCAATGGCAGCGCCAGCGGCACCGAGAACGAGGGTGGCCATGGGGGGATCTCAGCGTTGTGGAAAGAGGAAGGCAAAGGCGATGCGCCGCCGCCACGATGGGGCGAGCAGTTCTTCGATCACGCCAAGGCGCTCATAGGCGTGGAGGAAACTGTCGGGCCCGGTGAGGATCCCAACATGCTTGGCAATGGCGCGGGGCTGCATGCGAAAGAGGACCAGCGCGCCCGGAACAACATCAGAAGGTGCGATCTCCGGCATCATGCGCCGAGCGCCATCCGCAAGAACCTCACGCGGCCCGGTCTCGCCCCAGTCGCGGCTGTAGGGCGGGATCGGGAACGGCTCTGGCCCGACCACCTCGCGCCAGATGCCGCGGGCCAGCCCAAGACAGTCGCAGCCAACGCCCCGAAGGCTGGCCTGGTCGTGATACGGCGTGCCCAGCCACGACCGCGCTACCTTGATAACGCGCTGTGATTTGGCAGCATTCAAAGCACCGCCCCCTCGTGCCCACCATCCTTGGTGGCATAGCGGAGAACCGCATCCTGGCCGGGGATGTGCGGGAAGCCACGAAAGTTGACGGTATTTGCGAACTTCGCGCCGCATGTCTCCAGGCGCTTGTCGCACCCCGCGCGGACAATGAAGGCGTCACCTTCGGCGATGGATCGTACCGGAGCTTCGAGCAGTGTCAGCACCGCGATGCCGTCAGTCAGGTCATGTGCGATGATCTCGGCGCGCCGACCGGCATTCGTGCCGTTTGTCCATTCGACGGTGCCGAAGGTGAACCAGCCAGACGAAAAACTGCCGAGCCCTGATGTTGTGAAGGCCCGGTCGCGCAGGAGATCGATGACGCCGCCTGTACCCTTGAAGGTGGGCCCCTCGAGATCGACCCCGCAGCGCGCATCCCCGAGCGCGGCATCGCAGGTCGTTTGAAACGTCCGGCCAACCGTCTGGCCGAGAACATGGGCCAGCGAGCGCACCTCGGCCACGAAGACCAGACGTCCGCGCCGGATCTGACCGATGGCGCCGCGTCGCATCAGCACGCGTTGGCCGGTGTCCGCCCAGTTCACCCGCCAGACCTCGACCTCGGCGTTGTCCCAGCGGCCATCCAGAATGTCGGTCTCGGTGATCCGGTCGGAGGTCAGAACGCCCTCAGCATCCTGCGCGTCGACCGACAGGTCCGAGCCCGAGCGCACCTCTGAAGCCGTCAACCCGCTTTCCGGCTCGAAATAGGTGCCGTCGAAGCTCAGCGTCCGGTCATGATCGGTGAAACCAAAGGTCACACCATCTGAACGCGTAATGCGCCAACACCAGGCAAGCGTCGTCGTGCCCTCGTCGAGATGGGCCTGCAGGTCAGGGGTGATGCTTTTCATCGGCGGAGTTCCAGTAGTGGGATGGAGGTGATCGAGCCCAGCCGCTCAAGATCGAGCGTCACGTCGAGGACGTCGCTGTCGAAGCGGACCGGCACGTCGAACTCGAAGCCTGCGGTGATCGCGACGCCGGAACCCGGCGCGGTGTTGAAGATGATAACGCCGGTCGTGGCATCGACCGACCAGCCGGAGAGCTGCTCCACCCCACCAAGCGCGATCCGCACACTACTTGCCACCGGCTTCGCGATGGCGCGCGTCCATGATTGCGCGCCGGAGGCGTAGCGCTTGACCAGCTGGAATGACGTCATCGCGCCATCGCCGGTGCCAATCGCCTGATCGGTGGGAGACGGTGTGCCCGAGGGCAAACAAGACTTGTGGTCGCCCCAATCCTTGAACCGGAAGCCATGCAGCCGCCCGTTTCGTGCTTCAAAGAAGGCAACGACCGCCGCAAGATCATCAGCGCGGCGGATACCGTAGGCGACGTCGTAACGGCGGCGCGAGTTGGACCAGCTGGCGTTGCGCTCCTCGTCGCCCGATGCCAGTTCGACGATCTGGGTGCGCCGCTCCGGCCCTCCCCGTGCGCCTCGGCTGATATTGTCGGGAAACCGGACCTCGTGAAAAGCCATCACATGCCCCTCCGCCCAAGCGATACGGCGCGAGCGATATCGGCGGCGACCTGCGTGCGCGATTGTCGGAAGCTTTCGGCGTCGCGGGCCATGATGGTCACGTTCACACCGCCGCCTCCGCCATAGGATTGCGCCTCACGCCGCGACAGCACACGCTCGCCCCGCTGCAGGATTGCAGGCACCTCATCGTGGCGGAGCCCTGCAACGCCGCCGGAGTGCATCCGGGGCGCAGCCGCGAACGCCATCGCCGGGACCATCCGGCTTGGTGCGGAGGCACCTACCATGCCGCCCGCATGCAAGATGCTCGCGAAAATCCCGCGGGCACCCCCAAGCGCGCCGGAGAGTGCATTGGCGATGGGCCCGAGGATAAATCGACGTGCCGCCAGCTTGGCGAGATCGGCCAAAAGCGAGGTGACCAGATCGCGGAAATCCAGCTTGCCGGTCTTCACGAAGTCTCCGACCGCGTTCTCTGCCGACTGAAATGCACCGACCAGCGCCTGGCCGATATCCCCGCCAATCTCCCTCGCTTTGCTCGCATAATCGCTGAGAGCTGCGGTGACTGCCTGCCAGCCGGTGACGGCGGCTTCGGTGTTTGGTTCGGCGGCAGCGGCTGCTTCCCCGGCCACAGCGCCTGCACCCGTGGCCGCACGTCCGGCATCGCCAAGGGTGGTCTCCAGTTGCTCAGCCGCGTCCGTTGCTTCGGTCAGCGCGTCTGCGCCACCCTCACTGCTGCCCTGCACCGCGTCACGCAGGGCCTGCCAGCTGGCGAGTGGCGCACGCGCGCCTTCGGCCAAATCCTGCGCGGTACCGCGATAGGTATTGGCTGTGGAAAGGGCGGTATTGGCCGCTGCAGTAAGCCCAAGATCGGGAGCCGTGAGCGGATTGTCCGCAAAAGCCCGGTCGAAGGCGGATTGCGCGGCGGTGGTCGCAGCCGTCGCGGCACCCTCGAAACGGTTCTCGATCTGACCCAGTTCGAGATCGGGGATGATCGAAATACGTCGCTCGGACCCAAGCGCTTCCAGCCCCTGGTTGATGCCGCCGATGAAGCCGTTGATGCGCGAGACCACGCCATTCAGCATCGCCTCGACACCGTCGATCAGGCTGTTGGCCGCCTGAAACGCCAGATCGCCGATGGCCGCCGGGAGCATGCCCCAGATCGCCTTGATCGCCTCATAGGCTCCCTCAAACGTGTTCGCAGCCGTGTTGCCGAAAGCTACGACGCTCTCGATGGCGCTCTGCATGCCGGAGGCCGCATCCGCCTTCAGATCGAAGAACATCGCCGTGGCCGCAGCTCCCGCTGCAGCAGCCCCCATCTTGATGCGGTCCCAGACATCGACCGCGAGGTCCTTCAGAAGGGACATTGCCTCGCCGAACCCGCCCGCGCCAGAAACGAGACGGGTGAACTGATAAACGAGTTCACCCGCACCGACGATCAGCGCCCCAATGCCGGTTCGGATCAGGGCCCCACGAAGCAGGACCAGCGCCGTGGCAAGCCCGCGCACGGAAAGAGCTGCAGCCGCCATCCCGGCGACCCAACGACCCGCGAGGAAGGTGGCAAAGGTTGCGGCATAGGTTGTCAACCGGCCGATATTCTCGAAGAGCCCATCGATCGCCATCCCGAGCGGCCCGGTTCGGTTGGCCACCGCCGCCATGGCATTCGCCACGGCTTCAAGCGCCGGGGCAGCAGCGACCGCCAGCTGGTTAGACAGCCCACGCCAGATCAGGCCGAGCCGCGAGATCGCGTCGTTTGTCCGCTCGATCTGGTCGGCGTCCTGTTCGGACACGACCACCCCGAAGGCGAGGACGTCCTCAGTCGCCTGGCGCAGCGTCGCGGTGTCGATCCGCGACATGGCGATGGAGCCTTCCTCGCCGAAGAGCTGGCCTGCGACCGCCGCGCGTTCTGCGGCGGGCACGAAGTTTTCGATGGCGGCGTTGATCGCCCCCACTCGCTGATCCAGAGGCAGGGAAATCAGGTCGGCAGCCGACAGCCCCAGCCGCTCCAGCGCATCGGCAGCGGGTCCGGTCCCGGCGGCGGCCTGGCTGAGGCGGCGTGTCAGATCCTTTGTCGCCTGCTCGATGCCCGACATGGAAACACCGGCCAGCTCACCCGCACGTTCGAGGGTCTGGATCGAGGCGACCGTCGTGCCAAGCGACTGCGCGAGCTTGGCCTGCGCGTCGACGGTTTGAAGCCCCGCGCGGACCATGGCCACGCCAGCGGCGGCTGCGGCCGCCACGGCGGCAGCGGCAGCCACTCCGACACGGCGGGAAAACGCCGCGAGCCGGGTGTTGGCCGCCTCCATCTCCCGGCTGAGCCGCCCGAACCCGCGCGCCCCGGCTTCACCGACACCTTCCAGCTCGGCGCGCACCTGTCGGCCGCCGACGGCAGCAAGTCGGACAGAGACGCGCTTTTCAGCCATTGGATTGATCCATCTGTTCGTTGAGTTTCGCGACCATCACCACCTCGACGACGGGCAGCAGTTCAGCTGCTGCGGCAGGTAGCATGCCGAGTGCATCGGCCAGCGCCAGTGCTGCCGACATGTCCCAGCCAATGACCGCGCCGGGCAGCACACGCAGCTGACCGCCGAGGCGACCGACCAGGTCCCAGACCTGCCAGCCCTCGAATGTGATGGGACGGTTCAGCCGCGCCGGGCAGTCTTGGCAGGTTTGCGCACAGGCTTCGCAGTAGCGATCGCCCCCGCCGAAGGACCATTCGGCGAGAGCGCGGAGACGTTTTTTTCCTGTTCCAGCAGCAGGCCCTTGGACACATAGGTCAGCTGGAAGGCCTCGAAGATTGGCCAAATATCCAAGAGCGCATCGATGGCTTCAGGGTACGGCTCGATTGCGTTGCCGTCGCCATCGCCGATGCCCTCCCAGGCGAGGACCGCCCGCCGCGCCAGCGCCTTGGCGAAGGCAACGGCGCGTTCCTCGTCGCTGGCCTCCTCTGGCATGCTTTCGACAACCGGATCGCTACGCGTCGCGACCATCACGGCCGTCGTCAGCGGGCGGAGTTGCACCCGCACGCCGGGCACAAGGTCATGCCAGCGGGGCGCGTTCGTCAGATCGAGAGTGAGCATCAGTAGGTCTCCACATCGTTCAAAAGGGTCGCCGTGCACATCCGCCCGACCGTGCTGTCGCGGGCGGCTTGCCAGTCGAAAGTGGCCTGCACGCCCTGCGGCCCGGAAATCTCGATCCGGGGGCGCGGCAGGTAAACGGCGTGCACGGTGAAGGTGAAGCTCTCACCAGAGGGCAGCACATAGGCGAACTCAAGCTCGCAGGGATCGCCATTGATTGCCTGCGTCACCAGCGTCTGGTCTGCGAAGCGGACCTCGATGGAGCCGGTCAGCGCGGCAATAGACGGGTCTGCTCCATCAATGCGGCCGTCCGAACGGATCGTCTCGATGCGGTCGAGGTTGTTGGCATAGGTGATGTCGGCTGAAACCACATTGCCGAGGGCCGATCCGTTTCGCGTGATCGCTCCGTTGAAATGGCCGAAACGCTGCAATTCGAGCGCCGCTGGCGTGCCTGCACTTGTCGTTGTGCCTACGGTCTCACCCTGCGCCACGAGCCGGGCCGTTGCGGTCAGCAGACCGGAGCGCTGCATCTGCCAGTTGATCTGGTCGAGAACGCAGCCGGAATACATCGCATAGCGCGGCACCTCGGGCATGCCGGTCTCGATGGACATACTTGGCAACGTCCAGGCCCCCGACTGAAACTCGTGGGTCCAGGGGCCGGTGCCTGTCGTGGTCGGGTCGCCAAAGGCAGCTTTCAACCAGAACCCGAAGGCCTCGGCGTCAAGCGGCACGACAACATCGCCGTCGGCCGTCACCGCATCCTTGATCGGCGCCAGAGGATCCCGGTCGTAGCCCAGAAGTTCCGAGTTCAGCAGCGGCTGCTCCGCCCCCAGCGATGTGCTGGCGAAGGGCATTTTCGTGAAGCCGCCCACGGGGGGCGTTCCATAGGTTGTCTCGAACGCAAGCGCCATCTGCGCCCGCGCCCCTTGGGCTCGTGCCATCGTGTTCTCCTCGGGTTGTCGGGATCAGCTGAGTGGATCAGCAGTTGAATAGTGCAGCAAAATCGCAATGACGGCGGCCTTTAGAATTGCCGCGCCCTCGACCGGCAGATCGACCGGTCGGGGTGCTTCGGCCTCGGCCCAGTCACAGAGGCCGCCAAGTGTGCGGTCGGCGGCAATGGCCGCGCCAATGCTGGCGCACAGCGTATCGAACGAGGCATCGCGGTCGGCACCCTGCACGACTGCTTCGATCTCGGCGCGGTGCTGGTAGTGGTAGCGCAGCGGCGACAGCGTCACCCCGGGCTCCCCCGGCTCGCCATCGCGCAAGATCAGCAGGCCCTCGGCCGGGACGCGCTCAGGCAGCACCTCACTGCGCAAGGCGGTGGCGGGCAACGCCGAGATCCGCGCGTGTAGCGCGGTGAGGATGGTTTCGCGGGGGGTCGGCATCTATTTCTCCAGCGATGAGTCCTTATTGATTGACCCAGCCGCGTTACTCGACAACGTTTCCATAAAGAATTGAGGCAGTTTTCTATGTCAGCAGCACTTACCAAGTTCTCAGAGCAACTCGTGCTCGTAGATCAACTGATTTCTATTCATGGGAAATTGCAGACCGGAAGAGGAAGACGTCACGAACAGGACGCGCTTCACCGCGCTGGTGTTGTCCTTACCGTTGCTGCTTGGCAGGCATATAATGAAAAGGTGCTGCTAGAGGCCCTAGCTGCTATTGCTGCAAACCTTCAAGATCCAGCAGCCGCCGCTCCAAGTTGGGCACTCCAGACATTCAACATGAGACGCGCGCAACTAGCCAGCTCGGTCAAGAAATTCAACACTCCGAACGATGTCAACACTCGTGATCTCTACCTTGATTCACTTGGTTTCAATCCTTGGCCCTCTTGGGAATGGCGACAAGGCCGTCGACAATGGGACGCTGATGAAGTGCGACGGCGCACTAACACATGGGTCCTGGTTCGCCACTCAATTGCGCACGGGTTCGAATTGCCAAATAATGTTCCTTGGCTACGGGGCGAAAATGCAGACGCGCGATTGACCCTAGGATTATTGAAAGAATGCCGCGCCCACTTTGTACATCTAACATCTAAAATAGACGCGGCATTCAGCGATCATCTAGTCATGGATCACAACTTACCAAGACCGTGGTAGTAATACTCAAAGCCTTTCCTCCACCCAGTTCGACACAATCAGCCTAGGTACGCTGTCCAGCGCTTGCTCTGCGTCGCGGTCGAGGTTCAGCCGCTTCGGCAACTTAACCTGCGGCACCAGAAGGAAGATCGGCGCGGTCACCTTGCCTCGGCCGGTCTTTGAACGTGACACCACCGCCTGTCCCTTGGTGTTCAGCCGCCCCTCGGCCACCAGCAGGCTCGGGCCCGTCCGGCGATAAACGAAGCGCAGGCGCAGGCCGCGTCGCCGCTCCCATTCACCCGGCGTGATCCGGCCGCCGCGCGTGGATTTGCCTGCAGCAGGCAGCGGGATCACAAGCCAGAACCCATCTTTCGAGCGGATCAGCGGGCCGGTGTCATGCGCGCCGACGATGACCGGGGCTTTGGACCAGACCAGCGCAGCCGCATCGAGGCTTTCGCCCGACCTCGGGAAGTTCTGGTTGCGGATCGAGTTGGCGAGCCGCCGTCCGAGCCCCGCGCCAGTGATCTGTGTGCGCCAGGCAGTCTTGAGCCCGCTCCCGGCCTCGCGCATGGCAGCTGTCACCGCCAGTTCGCCCGCCGCGACCTCCGCTGCCATCATGGCCACGATGTCGGGATTTATGTCGAGCTTCAGTTTCACGCGGGCCTCAGATCGACGGTCAAGACCAATCGTTCCCGGTCACGAACAGGCTCCCCCTGAATGAGGAAGGCATCTCCGTCGATTTCCAAGCGGTCACCCGGACGCGGGGCCGGAACCTCCGCGACGCGCAGGTCGACCCGAGTCGTTTCCGACCAGAGCCGGGCATCGCCGAAGTCGGAAATGGCGTCGGCCTGCCGGGAGACGACGCGCACCAGTACGGGCGTGCCGCCATCGGAGGTGTAGACTCCCTCTCGCCCGATGTTGGGATCCGCGAACAGCGCATCCACAATGGCGGCAAACGCCGTCATCAGAAGCTCGCGTTCAGGCGCACCCGGCCGATCAGGTCGCCAGCGCCGCCCGCAACGGCTTCGGTGGCCACGCCGATCAGCGTATTCGCCGTGGCGGTCTTAGTGGCTTCCTTGTTGGTGTTGTCCCAATAGACTTTGTCGCCTGCGGACCAGGCTTGAGATGCGACCTTGTTCAGGTCGAAGACGCCGACAAGCGCAGCCTCGACCGTTTCGGCATTGGCAGCATCCCCGGCGGCCACGCCGAAGATGGAGCCGACGAGCAGGCCGTCGCCGGAGGTCACGGCATAGGGCGCAGTCAGGGTGATGGTTTTGCCGGGCTGGACGTAGTTTTTCATTGCGGGTTCCTTTGCAAACAGGAACGGGCGGCCCGATTGGACCGCCCGTCAGAGGTGAGATGTCTGGAATGGCTCGGTTATGCGCCCGGGTTCTTGTAGAGACCGCGCCAGTCGATGGCTTTTGCACCGAAATCGAGGCGGCACTTGATCTCGACGCCATCGACGTCGAAGCCGTTGCGGGTCTCGATGTACGCGCCCTGCTGGCCCTCGAGATAGGCGTATTCGATGGTGTCGATCTGGTTCGGGCTTGCCGCCAGATACCAGGCGGTTTCGCTCACGGCATCAAGCCGGGGCTCCGAGATCGGGGCCAGCGTCCGGATCGATTGCGGCACCACGTTCGCGGTCGCGGCGGGCACTAGGTTTTGGGCGACCATCTGCTCGGCCTTCAGTTCCAGCGACGCGGGAACGATCAGGAAAGCGGGCCGGACGTTCAGCACCGTCTTCTTGTCGAGGCCGGTCTGCTTGGCCATGGCAGCCCGGGCAGCGCCTACCGCCTCGACGGCCAGCGCCGCGCCGGTCCCTGCGAGGTTCTTGTGGGTGGTGTGGAAGAGCGCGTTGCCATCGGCCATCGCCGGGTTGGCGGTGATGATGCCCCAGACCACGTCCGACTCGAGCTGCGCGATGGAGTTGCCGTACATCGCCGGGATCCGGGTGAAGGCGTCGAGATCATCGTTAATCAGCGTTTGGCGGGTGATCGCGACCACCCGGCCATAGGTCTTGACCTTGTAGCTCTCTTTGCTCTCGCCGAGCGTGCCGCGCTTGAATTCACCGCTCTCGCCGACCTCCAGCAGTTGCGGAGCTTCGCCAAGCTGCACCCGATGCATCGCCTTGAAATCGGTGGCGAGAACCTGGCGGCAGAACAGCATGAAGGTCCGGGGATAGGCCTCATAGGCCTGCCGCAGGGTCTTGTTGGTGACCGCCGACAGGATCTCGGGGAAGTCCGAGGTCGAATGCAAGGCCCGCGTTGCCACCTCGTCGCGCGACAGGCCGCGCGTATTGACCCCGGCATTTCCGAGGCTTTCGCGGGCCAGTTCCATGAGCGTCATGCCGCGATACTGGCGGGCGGCATCTTCCAGAGTGAAGAGCGTCGGGCTGTAGCGGTGCAGGAGTGCGTTGGCCACGGCGTCACGGCGGGTGATCTGCTCGTCACGGCCACCCAATGGGATCGACACCTGGCTGAAGGTGCGGGTTTCCTCGGACGTGGCGGCCACCTGATCGAGGATCAGACGGCGGGCCTCATCCACGTCGGTGCCACGTTTCACAAGTTCCTCGGCGAAGCTGCGCTTGAGGTTCAGTCGGCCCGCCAAATCATAGATCGTGGAGACGCGGTCGCGTTCGATCTCGCGGGCCCGGGTCGCGACGGCTTCGGTATCGGGCGCGGCCGCAGTGTCGGCCTTCTGCGGCTTCGGCTGCGCGCGGGTCTCAACGGCAGCGACCTTCGGTTCGGCCACAGGCGTCTTGGGTTCAGTCATGGTGGTGTCCTCGGTCGCGACTGTGTCGCTGGGCTTGTCTTTGGCCTCTGCGGCCGGGGCGTTGGGTTTGTCCGTCATCGGGATGGCTCCTGTACTGGTGGGTGGGACGTCCCGGCGTTGAAGGACGCAAGTTGCAAGGTCGGATTGGGCGCGGAAGCCCGCAGCGGGATCGGCGCCAACTGGCACGGCGGACACCTCGAAGGGCGTCCAGTCGACAGCTCGCCAGAGTTCTCGGGCGGCTTCAGGTTTCGAGACCTCAAAACGGTGAACCTGATAGCCGATGGAGACCGCGCGGATGTGCCCCGCCTGGATATCGCGCCAGATCGGTTCGACATCTGCGCGCTCAGAAATCCGGACCTGAGCAATGCCGCGACCATTTTCGATGCGGGCAGACCCCGGCACGACCGAGCCGATCACGGCATCCAGCGTGTCGATCTCGTGCACCTTCAGAAACGGCGCGCCCGCATTCAGCCGATCCAGCCGCACATGGGTCGGGTCGAGGCTGAGCTCTTCTTCATAGGGCTCGCCAAACAAGGTCGACCGGCGAACCCGCGCCCCCGCCGACCAGATCACCTCGACGGTGCGGGCGTCGGTATCGGCTGAGTTCGGCGCAAGCTCCGCCGACCGGCGCAAGGCCGGGATTTCGATCATCGTGTCCATGTTGGTCAGTCCTGTTGGTCGGGCTCGGCCTGCGCCGGATCGGTGTCCGCGTCAGCGGTTGGCTCAGCGTCCGGTTCGTTGGCCCCGTTTTGGGATTGGGCGCTGCCGGTCTTGGTGACGCGGCGCGGATCGCTGTCGAGCACCAGCCCAAGGTCGTCGAGCTTGGCATTGGTTGCGGCGATCTCGGCCAGCACCGCGTCCGGATTGCGCCCCTGCCGTGCGATCACCTCCGCCAGCGTCATAGTCCCGGAGCGGATCGACAAGAGGTTCGCCATCGCGTCCTTCTGCGGATCGACCGCCTCGAATTTCGGCGGCGACCATTCGACGGGCACGTCCGGTGTCGGGATCTTGCCTGCCGCCCATGCAGCCTCGGTGAACCAGCGCCAGGTGGGCGCGCAGAACATTGGGATGAACAGCTGCCACTGCACGGCGTCGATCATCCGGCGGAACTCCACCAGTCCGGCGCGGATGGACGAGTAATTTACCTGAGACAGATCGCCGGTCAGCAGCTCGTAGGGCACCCGGAACCCGGCCGAGATCGTGTGCAGGCTGGCCCGCTTGTATTCGCCATAGCCGCCGGTGGCGGAGGGCTGGTTGAAGCGGATGTCCTTGCCGCCGCGGGCATAGGCGATCAGCCCCGGCTCGAACTGCTCGACCCGGTTCCCGTCGGCATCGACCACGGAGGGTGCGATGCCCTGCTGCGCCTCGTCATCTCCGAAGACTATGGCGGTGACGCAGGCCTCGGTCTTCTTGCGGACCAGTTCGGCTACTTCGTAGTCGTCGAGATCGCGCAAGCTGCGGATCACCGGCGCGCCCCAGGGCACACCGCGCGCCTGCGTGCGCTGTTTCTCATACACATGAGCGATCTCGGTCGCCGGGACCGGTCGGCTTTGTAGCCCGTTCTGCAACGCACCATAGGCGTCGCCCGGATGTTCGGCGTGTAACCAATAGGTGCGGCGCTTGCCGACCGGGTCGAACTCGATCCCTTGTACCAGGCGGCCCGCGCCGAGCGCGCCGGATTTCGTGGCGTCGAGGAAATCGGCTTCCAGCACCTGCAATTGCAGCGGCACCGGCAGCCCGTCTGAAGATCGGCGCAAGCGTCGGCGTACGAGAACCTCGCCCGCCTCGACCATCTCGCGGCAGATCAGCGTCTGCAGGCCGTAGAAGTCGAGCTGGCCGTCGGCGTCGCAGTCCGCTGTCCAGCGTTCGAACAGCGCATCGACCTTCCGGTCGAGCTTGTCGTCACCACTGGCGGCACGCGGCATGATGCCCGCACCGATGATGTTGTTGACCAGCACCGCCACGGCCTTGGCCGCATGCGGGTTGTTGCGCACGAGGTCGCGCATCCGGTCGCGCAGCAGCGCCCCGGCCACGCCAATCTCGGTGTCGGCGGAGGATCCCGGCGCGCGCCAGCCCTCGGTCCTCCGCCCACGCGCGGCTCCGTCATAGCCCCGCGTCAGAGTCTCGAAGGCCTGCCGCGCCATCACTCTCCGGGCGGCCATGCGCGGCGCCACCGTGGCGATGGCGTGGTCGAACCAGGTCGCCGACATCACCGATCCCCGCGCGAGAAGCCCGCAAGCCCGGCCACCGGCAGCGGCCGCGTGGTGCCCGCGATGGCGCGCTCGATGGTGCGGATGCGGGCGAGCAGGTCCTCGGCCGAGCCATAGTCGACGGACTTGCCGTCATAGCTGACCCGGGTCGTGCCGCTGGCATAGGCCCGGCGCAGCGCCGACAACTCGGTTTCCGTCCAGTCGGTCATTGTTGTTTCCCTGTCGGGCCGCTGGCCCTCTGCGCCTCTTGTTCAGAACCAACCTCCGCGCCGTCCGAGCCAGTCGGAGCGGCGCTTGCCCTGCGGGGCCTGTCCCGGCCGGTTGATCTGCCCGGCGGGATCGGTGTCGGTGGGGGCGGCCCCGAGCTGATCCTCGAGGTCGCGCCATTTCGCCTCAGACCAGCGGTCCGCGCCCGCGATCCAGGCGGCGGCGCGGGCATAGACCCGGCAATCCAGTGCCTCGTTGCGCTCGCGCAGCTTCTGCCATTCCAGCCGGGCGAAGCCGCGTTTGGTGCGCACGGTGACCAGCTGCTCGGCCACGAACTGCTTCTGCCATTCGTTCTCGATCCAGTGCGGCAGGTGCACCGAGCCGGGCGGGAACGCCGCGCCGTCGGCCATCTCCTGCTCGGTCGGCCGCGCCAGCCGCAGGAAGCGATAGGTCTCGGCCTTGAAGGTCGACACCGCCACGGTCCAGAGGCGTGCGCCCCGGCGCAGCCGCTTGCCGCCCTCGGTCGCGTCAACATAAGTCGGCCCCGACACCGGGCTTGCCCGATTGAACCCTTCGACGCCTTTCACGGGCGCGACCTGCGCAAACCCTTGAGCCCGCGACCAGCCATAGACCGCAGGGGCCTCGTAGCCGGTGTCGATGGCAAGCCGCGCGATCTTCAGATGCACGCCGCGTTCGTGCGTCCATGTCCGGTTCAGCAGTTCGGTCAGGTCGCCCCATGCCTCATGCCGGTCGGGCCCGCCCTCGATCACGATGTGATCGACGAGCCAGCTTTCCAGCCCTCGGCCCCAAGCCCAGATATCGACTTCGATCCGGTCTTTCTGGACGTCGCCGCCTGCCGTCAGGAATAACCCACCCGCAGGCACTATGCCCGGTTTCCAGCGCTCGCGGCGGTCGTAGAGCCGCTGCCAGTCCGGCGCTTCGCCGGTTTCGACCCACGTCTCGCCGAGGATCGTGTTGCGGAACGCCTTGATCGCCTCGTCCGACCCTTGGGCCGCGTCCCATGCCCGCACGATCCGCTCCCAACTCAGCCAGCCGATCGGCGAATAGAGTGCCGAGAGGTGATAGCCGACGGTGCCGGGATCTGCCGCCGTGGCAGTCGCGCGCCATTCGCCTGCCTCCAGCATTGCTGTCTTGTAGTGCTCTGCGATGGGCTGGTCGCAGCCCGCGCAGTGATATTCAGCCGTCTCCGGGCGGCCCTTCTGCCAGCGCAATCGCTCGAACTCCAGCCATTGGTCATGGCGGCAATGGGGGCACGGCACGAAGAACCGGCGCTGGTCGGAGGCCTCGAACTCCCGCTCGATCCGGCTCAGCCCCCGGATTGTCGGGGTCGAGACCAGGAAGACCTTGCGCCGATGGGCAAATGTCAGCGACCGCGCTTCGGCGAGCGTGACCGGATCGCCTTCGTCGTCAGCGGAGGCCGGATAGGCATCCACCTCGTCGAGGAAGATGTAGCGCGCCGGGGTGGACCGCAGCCCAACCGCCGAGTTGGCGCCGGTCATGATCAGAATGCCGCCCGCGAATTCCTTCGACAGCATGGTGTTGCCCGCGTCGCGCGAGCGCGCCGGTTTGACCCGCTCGCGCAGTTCCGGGCTTTCGTCGATCAGCGGATCGATCCGCTGGCGCGAGTTTCGTTTCGCCAATTCCACCGTCGGCTGGACCGCCAGCATCGGGCCCGGCGCCTGGTGGATCGCAAAGCCGATCCAGTTGTTGCCAGCTTCCGTTGCGCCAACCTGCGCGGCCTTCATGAACACGATCCGCTGGGTCGGATCGCCGGGCGACAGCCGGTCCATGATTTCGCCCATGTAGGGCGTACGCGCCGTGCGATACCGCCCGGGTTCGGCCGATGCGCGACCCGAAAGCATCCGGTGCCTGTCCGCCCATTCCGACACGGTCAGGTCCGGATCGGGCGTGAGGCCCGCGCCCCAGGCACGCAGGATCTCTGCCGCGCCGTCGAAATCCGGCATGTCGTCGGCATCACCAGAGATCGGGTTTGACCTCGGCAAGATCTTCGAGCTGGGCACGGACATGTTTCTCCAGAACCTTCTGCATTGCCGCGGGCTCCACACCCAGATCAGCCGCCATCAACGCCGCCGCACGGGCTGGCCAGTTCACCCATACGTCGCGCTCCTGCCGCGCCAGCCGAAACACCAGCGACAGAGCGCGGGCCCGGTCGATCAGTTCACCCTTGAGTTTCTGCAGCCGGATACGGCGTTCCTGCGCCTTCAGCACTTCATTGGCCGTCTTGGCCTGCAGAAACGTGGTGCCGCTGCCGACCGGTGGGCTTGCCATTCCCTGTTCGCGCAGGGTTTCTCCCACGGCGGATACCGCCGCCTCCGGGACGGGTTTGAGCTTTGGCTGGGGCGCTTTGCGGGTCTTGGATGGATCGGTTGCCTCAGCGCGAAGGGCATCACTGGCCACCGCGTCGATGCTGCCATCCCCGTGCAGCACGAGCCGTCCCGTCGCCTTGGCCTTCTGGATTGCCCCGCGCGAGAGGCCAACGCGGGCAGCGTATTGGCGCTCGCTCAGACCCTCCATTGCCCGCTCCGATTATCATTCAAAATCATGTGCTTATGTAGTTGATAAGCCTCCGCACCAGAGCGAACGTGGCTCCACGAAAACGATGCAACTCACCACGGAGCCGCCACGATGACCCGCCTGAACCCGATCACCACACCCCGCCACCAGCTGCGCGCCGAGAAGGCTGCGCGGAACAAGGAGGCGGCATTGAACGCCTTCATCGGCAAGAAAGCCGAGATCGACGAGGCGCTGGCGCGCTTGGCAATGCCGAGAAGATCGAACTGGCGAACGCGAAGACCCGCGCGGCGCTGGTCCCCGTCGCCGAAGTCGAATCGGCCTGGGCATCGGTCCTTCGGGACGTGCGGGCCGCCATGCTGGCAGTCCCCGCCCGTGTTCAACAGCGGCTTGGGCACCTGACCGCCCATGACGTGCAGATGATCGACCGCGAAGTCCGCGACGCGCTCGAAGAGGCCAGCCATGACCAGTGACACCCTGACCGCCACCCGTGCCCGCGCCTTGGCCGCTCTGAAGCCGCCGCCGCGCCTGTCCCTGGGGGATTGGATGGAAGCCCACATGCGGCTTCCCGAAGGCGTCTCTGCCCTCCCTGGGCGCGTCACCCTCTGGCCCTATCAGCGCGGCATTGCCCAGGCCATTAGCGACCCGCTGGTGGAGCGTGTGACGCTGGTGAAGCCCGTCCGCGTCGGGTTCACGACTTTGCTCACCGGGGCGCTGGCGTCCTACGTCGCCAATGAGCCGTCCCCAAAGGTCACTTGATCCCCGACTTCGATTTGCTTCGCCATGGTCAGTCCTTTTCCGAAGTAAAGCCGATTCGGGAACGCCCCTGGGCTTCGTCCAATTCTATGGAAAAGGCTTCGCGGGCGTCTTGGAAGATCGCTTCACAAATTTCAGTCATGACGCTTTCCACATCTTCCCCAAGGTGGAATTGTCGTTCCCGGTTCCCGACAGTTAGGCGGACGCCCCCACCGAAAGGGTGAAACTCCAAGACGGTTCGAACCCAGGTCGCGCCCCTGTCCGACTGGTTTCCGATTTCAGTGCAAACACCCATGCGAATCGGTTCCAGGTAGATCGTGCCCCGCCCATGGCTATCGAAGGCCGCGCCACGATAAAGCGCGCGTGGGTCAAAATCGCCTTCTGGCGGGACGGCATTCGCCGCTGTTTTGGGTCCACCCAAATAGGCGACATAGGCTTCCACGATCTTCGGGCCGATTTCCTTCACCTTCTTGTAGAAAGCCCATGTTTCTTCGCCGTATTTCTTCGTCAGCGCCTGAAGCTCTTCATATCTGGTCTCTGCCATTTCCTGCCCTTTTCTCAAATCAGTTACCGATTCATCCAAGCCGACTTTACCACGGGGGGCGTTCTTGTGGGGGCGGCTTTCGTGGAGACTTCCGCTTCCCGCCGTTCGAGGTCAACACCCACCAGCGGGCGCACGGCGAGCGCGTAGACGACACAATCGAGCGACTCGGCCCGCCGCCCCGTGATCCGTTCCCAGACGCGGACAGGTGCCCCGCGCTTGTAGCGGACCAGACGGCGTTCGCTGGCGAGTTCTTCGAAGAAGCGGTCCTCCAGGCTATCGCTGAAGCGCACCGTCCGCCCGCGCGATAGGTGGGACGCCAGCGTGGCCTTCAGCCCGTCCACGCCAAGGATGAACAGGCGGGACCCGCGAGTCTCGCTGGCCTTGATCGACGGACGCGCCCCAGGTGCCCCCTTGATGGCCACGATCCGGCGGGCGAAGCGCGGACGGCAGAAGGACATAACCGGGTCCATGGTCTCACCGTCCCCGGCGTCGATTGCCACGGCGTCCAGGCGCAAGGTCCCGCCGCCGGGGTGCGGCCACTGGCCCCGAAGGTAGTCGTCGAGTTCCGCCCAGGTGTGATCTTCATGGGGGCTGCCCCAGATGACGTGTTGCGCTAGGACGAAGTAATCGGTCTTCCCGTGCCCCAGGATCACGATTTCGAGGCGGTCCCGCTGCACGTCGACTCCAGCGGTCAGGACCAGCACGTCCGGGGGCAGCGCGTCCAGGCCGAACCGTTCCCGCCGCGATGCCAGGACGGCTTCGTCGATCTCTTCCGCCGCCTCCCGCCAGCCTTCGGCCAGGATCGTGTTGACGAAGGTCTGTAGCTGGTCCGGGTGCGCCTTGGCCGCGATGAATTCCGCCGCCAGCTTGCCCCAGGAAGCGTTCGCCAACGTGGACACAAGGGCGTTGAGCCGGAAGCCCGCGTGGCCTTCGATCTCGGGGCGCGTCGCTCGCCATGCCCCGGCTTCGACCATGGCCGCCTTATGCGTCTCGTCGATCAGGGACTCGCAATGGGGGCAGCGGAAGGCCGCCGTCTGGGGCTGGTCAGGCTGCCATTCGATATGCCGCCACATGATTTCGGTCATGGCCCCACACTCCGGGCAGGGGACTTCGAAGACCCGCTGGTCCGATTGGGCGTAGGACCGCAACACGTTCGACGTGTCCAGCAGAGTCGGGGTGCTGCCCAGGATGATCTTGCGATTGGCGAAGCTGAGGGTCCGCCGTTCGGCCAAGGTGATCGGGCTGCCCTCGGCGGACGGTTCCATGGCGTCGGCTTCGTCGATCAGCAGGATTCGCACGTTGTGGCGGCGCAGGTTCCGGGGGCTCTTGGCCGCGACGATCTTCAGGGACCCGCCGGGGAAGCGGCGCGACAGAAGCGTGGACCGCCCGCCTTCGTCCGCATCGGCAGAGATAAGCCCGCGCAAGCTGGGCGTCGCGTCGAAGATCGGTTCCAGGTCGGAGACGACATAATCGCGGGCGTCGGCTTCGGTGGGCAGAAGGGCCAGGATTGCCGATGAACGGCGGGCGCTTGTTGTGGTGAAGATCGACGAAAAGGGAGTCCATTGCCAGATTCCCGGTGCCGGTGGAAAAATCGTGGTCCACAAGGCTGAAGACCTGAAGAACCACGGGAAGCCGGGTCCCCTGCGGCCCATTTTCTAGTCCACCCACCCCCTGGGCGGGGCCTTGTCCAGATAGGCTTCCGCGTCTCCGATGTGATCTGCCCACCATACTAGGCCGCCGTCTTCAGTGACAACGCGGTATCTGGGCACCCCATGTGCGGGATTGGGGCAAGACCGGAAGAACAGCCCGCGACGGCGGGCCTTGTAGTAAACGCGGGCTTTCGCCCTCTGAATGTCGCTTCTGTTCTGCATTCCTAATGCGTCGGGGGCGGCACTCGCAAACCGCCCCCGACTCCCCTTCACCATCACTGGAGAGACGACGCGCGACCAAACGCGCCGTATCACCTGTATAGTCGGATTCGCACAATCCGACAATAGGTTTAGGGGTGTCAACTTGCAGTCTAAACCATTGAACTGGCGGTTGTTAAACTGCCTGTTCAATTCCCAAGCGCCCCGAATCGGTGTATGAAGGTCCGGTATATAGCCGGAGGACCTACCGTGACCGATCAAGAATTTCCGACCATCCACTATCTGCCGCCGCTTGACCGCCAGCCGTCGCATCTGTCCCGCAAGGATGTGGTGGCGCGCTGTCTCGAACCTGGGCTGTCCCGCGACTCGCTGGAACCCTTTGTCAAGAAATGTGCGGCGCGGGACTTCCTGCGCCCCGTCGGGATCGACGCCGCCGACAAGCGCGCGCCCTACCTCTATGAGATCGACTCCGTTCTGATCGCCAAATGCCTTCACACCTTGGCCTTCGCCAGCATCGAAGTGGACGGTCCTGACGGCATCGGGCGGGCGGTGTCCCTCGCCATGAAGTCCTTCGCCGTGGAAGACCACTTTCCGAACGGTGTCCCGAAAGGCGAGAACGTGAATGCCTATTTCCGGGCTTTCGGCCCCAGCCCTGCCGCGTGGGCCATTCTCGACTATCGGCGGGGCGTGACCGGCTGGTCCCTGCATGTCGCCGCGACGCTGGACGACGCGGGCAAGAAGCGTGTCGGGGCGAAGCTCTGGAACGTCCAGAATGGCTTCATGCCGAACCTCTTCGGCCGTCCCGAACCCGTCATCCCCCATGCGGAAACCGTTCTGTCGCTGGACCGGATTCTTCCGATCATCCTGGGCGACCGCGAAGGGATGAACTGACCATGGCCTTCCGCCTTCCTCGACTCCCGAAACTGTTTCGGACGACCGAAACCCCGGCGCGTCGCATGATCGACGCCGCCGCTGGCGGGCGTCGGGGCGGCGGCTTCGGCACCTTCGGGCCGATCAATCCCGAAGTGGCGGCGGGGGCGACGCTCACGCGGTCCCGCGCTCGTTACCTCGCCGCCAACAATCCCTTCCTGTCCAATGGTGTGGACAACTGGTCCGCCGCGCTGGTGGGGGCTGGCATCCGTCCGACGCCCCGCGCTGAAGACGCGGACACCCGCCGCGCCGCAAGCCGTGCTTTCGAGACCTGGGCGGACGACGCCGACGCGGCGGGGCGGACGGACTTCTGGGGGCTGCAACGGGACATTGCCCGTCACCTGATCGTGGACGGCGAAGCCCTGGTCATCATTCACGACGACGGGGACGGGCTGAGGCTTCAGACCGTCGCGCCCGAACAACTGGACGAAGCCAAGACGGCGGAACTTGGTGGCGGGCGGCTGATCGTGTCGGGCGTGGAATTCGACGCCCAGGGCCGCCGGGTGGCCTACTGGATTCTGCCCCATCGCCCCCATGCGACCTTCACCGATTACGCCCCGTCCGTCCGCTTCGACGCGGCGGACGTGCTGCACATCATGCGCCCCCTGGGCGCGGGGCAGGTTCGCGGCCTGTCCTGGCTGGCCCCGGCGGTCTTGTCCGCGTCAGAACTGGACCAGCTTATGGACGCCCTTCTGGTGGGGGCGAAAACCAGCGCCATGTTCGCGGGATTCCTGACCGATCTGAACGCCACGGGCGCGCTGCCCTTCGACGGAGACCAGACGGGCGGCATTCTCGACACCGGCCTGGAGCCTGGGACGTTGAAGGTCCTGCCCGCAGGGATCGACGTGAAATTCTCTGCCCCTGACGCGGCCAAGGACTCGCCCGCTTTCCTGCGGATGAACCTTCAGGCGCTCGCCGCCGCCCTGGGGCTGCCCGAACACCTTCTGTCCGGGGACCTGACCAATGCGAACTATTCCAGCTTGCGGGCGGGGCTTCTGCCCTTCCGGGCGCGCGTGGAACAGACGCAATACGGGACCCTTGTTCCGCAATTCCTGCGGCCTGTCTGGCGGCGGTGGATCGTCTCCGAAGTCCTGTCTGGGCGTCTCGACCTGACGCCTGACATGGCCGCTGAATGGATCATGCCGCGCCCGATGCAGGTGGACCCCCAGAAGGACTTGGCGGCGGTCAAAGAGGCGCTGGCCCTGGGGCTCACCAGCCGAACGAAGGCCATCAACGAAATGGGCTGGAACGCCGACGATCTGGACGAAGAGATCGCCGCCGACCGCGCCCGCGAAAGCGACCTTGGCCTGACCTTCGGGTCCCCCGACAAACCGGAGTCCCCCAATGACGACTGACACCCTGACGCGGGGGGCTCAGACCCGCCCGAACTCTTTCGACCCTGACACGCGAACCGTTTCGGCGGTCATCGCATCCCCGACTCCCGTGCGCCGCCGAGACGCGCGGGGGCCTTACCTGGAAGTCCTGACGGCGGACACGCTGGACCTGTCCGCCGCCGAAGGCTTGCCCGTTCTGGACAGTCACCGAACCGCATCGGTGCGTGACACCCTGGGGCGGGTTCGGTCCATCGCTCTGGAAGGTGGGTCTGTGACCGCCGTTCTGGAACTCACCGCCGCCGAAGATGCTGCGCCCGTGGTGCAGCGGATCGCGGACGGGACCGTAAGCGGAGTCAGCATCGGCTACCGCGTCGCGGGATGGACCGAGAAACAAACCCAGGCGGGACGGGTGAAGAGCCCCACCGCCTGGACGATCACCGAAGTCACCCTGACCAGTAACCCGGCGGACCCGTCCGCCCGTCTGCGGCAACAAGAGGAGTCCCCCATGCCCGATGACATCACCGAAACCGTTTCGCCGGATGTGGCGGAACAGACCCGCCGCCGCGACATCCGCGCCCTGGTCCGCACCGCTGGCCTGGACGCCCAGGTGGCGGACGATCTGATCGACGCGGGCGCGGACATGACCCGCGCCAAGGCGGAAATCTTCGACGCGATGCAGGACCGCCGCCGCGCGGCCCCGATCATCCGGTCCCATGCCCCCGCGAACGACGATCCGGCGACGATCATCCGCCGCCAGTCCGACGCGCTGGCCTTCCGCATGGGCGGCGGCGGGGAACCGGCTGCCGACGTGCGGCCCTTCCTGAACCTCAGCCTTCGGGACATGGCCGTGGACTCCCTGACCCGTGCGGGCGTGTCCACGCGCGGCATGTCGGCGGACGAAGTGTTCACGCGGGCCGGTGAGCACACCACCAGCGACTTCGCCCTGACGGTGAGCAACGCCATGAACAAGGTGGCGCTGGACACCTACAAGGCCGCCGAGTCCCCGCTGAAGACGCTCTGCCGCCAGCGGACGCTTCCGAACTTCAAGGACGCGACCAGCATCCGCCTGGGCGAAATGGGCCGCCTGGAGGAACTCGCCGAGTCCGGTGAGATCACCCACACCAGCCGCGCCGAAAGCGGCGAAACCATGCGCCTGAAGACCTTCGCGCGGGGCGTCACGGTGTCCCGGAAGCTGATGATCGACGACGATCTGGGGCTTCTGGGCGACATGACGGCGGCCCTGGGCGAAGCGGCGGCCCAGACCGAAGCCGACATTCTGGTGGCCCTTCTGACGGGCAACCCGAACCTGTCGGACGGGAACCCTGTCTTCCACGCCAGCCGGGGCAACATCGGCACGGCGGACGGCCCCAGCGTGGCGTCGCTTACCGAGTCCCGCCTTGCCATGCGGACCCGCAAGGGCCTGGACGGCGCGACGATCATCGCCGCCGCCCCCCGCTATGTGCTGGTCCCCGCGACGCTGGAAACCGACGCGGAACAGGTGCTGGCGGCCATCCAGCCGTCCACGGTGGACGACGTGAACCCCTTCGGCGGCAAGCTGTCGCTTCTGGTGGAACCCCGGCTGACGGGCGAGACGTGGTATGTCTTCGCGGACCCGGCGCGGCTGGCGGCCATGCAATACGCCTATCTGTCGTCCGCCCAGGGCGTCCAGATTCAGCGGACGGAAGCCTGGGACACCCTGGGCATGAAATTCCGTGCCTTCCTGGACTTCGGCGCGGGCTGGCTGGACTGGCGCGGCGCTCACCGGATTCCGGGGGCGTAACCCATGGCCCTTCTGACGACTGCCGAACGGCTGGAGGAAGCCCAAGAGGCGCTTCACCAGCTTCTGACGGGGACGCAAGCCGTCGCTGTCACCGACCAGAACGGCGAGCGGGTGGAGTATCGCCCCGCGAACCGCGCCGCGCTGGAACGGTATGTGGCGGACCTCGAAGCCCAACTGGCGGGGGCAAACAAGCCCCCGCACACCATCCGATTCCAGACCTCGAAAGGACTCTGACATGAAGAACTTCGTTCAAGCCGGTGAGAATATCACCGTGACCGCCGCCGCCGCTGCCACCAGCGGGGACGGCGTGAAAATCGGCAGCCTGTTCGGCATCGCGTCCGGGGACGCGGCCATCGGGGACCCGCTGGTCCTGGTGACGGCGGGCGTCTTCGACATGCCCAAGGTGGCCGCCGACGACATCACCCTGGGCGCTGCCGTCTATTGGCGGTCCAGCGACGGGCTGGTGACGACGACGGCGAGCGGCAACACGAAAGTCGGCGTGGCCGTCACCGCCGCTGGCAACGGCGCGGCGAGCGTCCGCGTCCGCCTGAACGGCGCGTTCTGACACCATGGCCGCCGCCCGTCATACCGCGCTGCCCCTGCCTGCACGGCGGGGACTGTCGCGTGAAGAGGCGGCGGCCTATGTCAGCGTGAGCCCGAATTTCTTCGATTCCATGGTCCGCGAAGGACTCATGCCTGGCCCCAAGCGCGTGAAAGCCCGCGTGTTTTGGGACAGGTATCAACTGGACGCTGCCTTCGACGCCTTGCCTGGGGACACCCCGTCCGCGCATGATGAAGGTCCCGAAGACAATGAATGGGACCAAGTATGAAGCAACTCCGACGACCTCCGCCCTACTGTCAGGGCTTCACAGACAGACACGGAAAGGCGCGCTGGTATCTCCGCAAGCCTGGGATTCCCCGCACGGCGCTTCCTGGGCTACCCTGGAGCCCTGAATTCATGGCGGCCTATGAAGACGCCCTGAAAGGCGAACCTGCCCAGGTGGCGGCCAAGAAGACCCGTCCGGGATCAATCGACGCGCTTGTGGTGAGCTACTATCAGACCGCCGACTTCGCGGGGCTTCGAAGCTCGACCAAGACCACCTATCGCGGAATCATCGAACGGTTTCGTGCGGAGCATGGCGACAAGCGCGTGGCGAAGATGGAAACCCGGCACGTTCGAAACATCATCGGCGCGAAGGCTTCGACTCCCACCGCCGCGAACAACCTTCTGCGGATGATCCACCTGTTGATGCGCCATGCGGTGGAACTTGGCTGGCGGCGGGATGACCCGACCCAGGGCGTCCGCAAGATCAAGGTCCGCTCTTCGGGCTTCACCACCTGGGAAGAACAGCACATCTCTACCTTCCTGGCGACGCATAAGCCTGGGACGCGCGCCCATCTCGCCTTCATGCTCTTGCTCTACACGGGGCAGCGGCGGAGCGATGTGGTCCGCATGGGCCGCCAGCACGTCCGCGACGGCGTTCTGTCGATCACGCAACAGAAGACCGGAACGACGATCCACGTCCCTGTCCTGAAGCCGTTGCGTGAGGCAATCGACGCCACCCCGCGCGACAACCTCACCTTCCTGACCACGGCCCAGGGCAAGCCCTTCAGCCCAGCGGGCTTCACGAATTGGTTTCGGGACGTGACGACGGAAGCGGGCTTGCCCAAGGGTCTGAGCCCGCACGGGCTTCGCAAGGCGACGGCGCGACGGCTGGCGGAACATGGGCGTTCCGCGAATGAGATCATGGCCGTCCTGGGCCACGCGGCGCTGGCGGAAGCCGCCAGATACACCGCCGCCGCTGACCGGAAGAGACTCGCGGCGGAAGGGATGCGCGCTCTGGAAGAGACCGAAGCGCGAACAAACATTGTCAAACCGGCCCCGAAAGTTTGACAATTTGCCCCGTAAGGGCTTGATTTTATTGATCTGAAAAGAGTGTATGGCGGAGAGACAGGGATTCGAACCCTGGGTGGGGTTGCCCCCACAACGGTTTTCGAGACCGCCCCGTTCGACCACTCCGGCACCTCTCCACGGGGGTCTGGTGAGCGCGTTTACTTGGCTTTGGACGGCGGGGCAAGGGGGTTTGTAGAGCGTCAACCACCTTGTCCGCGTGCGACAACCATCATGGCCGGTTTTGAGGCCGCCGGGGTTGGCGTGTCGTTTGGTATTTTGGGTTAGGTTTCTCCTTCGTTCTTGTTGTCGGCGATGGTTGTCGCTGGGGCATCGGCCTGTGCCTAGGTTGGGGCACGGTTATGAGACAGCGCTTTGCGCTGGCTATGCTGCCATTTTAACCACCGTAGCAGCTTCGGCTTCAAGGGCTTTTTGCTCGTCCCTGATCTGATTGGGCGTTTTATATCCATGGCGCTGGCG
>Ga0209347_1001791_pt1 | contig 31904 bp, 27 predicted proteins | sample AutmiccommuBRH23_FD_187382 | JGI IMG/M metagenome (GOLD analysis project Ga0209347, IMG submission 187382) | Deep subsurface microbial communities from Mt. Terri, Switzerland - Autotrophic microbial communities BRH/23 (SPAdes) (version 2) | ecosystem: Environmental > Aquatic > Deep subsurface >...
AACGCCATGATCAGGCTCGGCGGCGGCCACACCGTCGTCCTGGCCGGCGTGCCGCCTTCGAGCGTGACCGCCGCCGACCTGCTCGTCTTCTAGGCGGTCAGGCCCGGCGCATCCACACCGCGGTGTCGTGGAACACCGCCCCGCCCGAAGGCGGTGGCGAATCGGCGCTGGTGAGTGCGTTGATGCCGATGCCCTCCTCGAAGGCGGCGTTCGGCCACACCGACTCCACGATCACCGTGGTTGGCTGCACGCCGTCGAACAGCTTGGCGTGCAGCACCACCGAGCCCTGGTGGTTGCCGAGCCGCACCCGGTCGCCGTCGCCGAAGCCGAGAGCGGCCGCGGTGTCGGGGTGCACCATCACCGTCGGCCGCGCCTCGCGACGGCGGCTGGTCGGCGTCTCGGTGAAGGAGGTGTTCAGATAGTTGCGCGCCGGTGCCGTCACCATGCGGTACGGACGCTCGGCGGTCGCCCGGTCGATGATATCGACATGGTCGGGCAGGGCGGGAATGCCCTTGCCCAGCGGCCCGACCGCCGCCCAGTCGGCGGCGAACTCGAAGCGGCCGGACTTCGTCGGGAAGCCGTTCAGGAAATGCTGCTCCTCGAAGGACGGCGAGACGTCCAGCCACTTGCGCTCGACCATCTCGGCGAAGCCGGGGTAGCCGGAGAGCCGCAACGTGGCGTCGACCAGTTCGGCGTCGGTCATGTCCATCGCCGGATGCTCGCCGCCGAGCCGCCGCAGCAGATCGTTCTGCAGGCGGTGGTTGGAGCGGCACTCGCCGGGGGCCTCGATGACCGCGTCGTGCACCTCCAGATGCGGGTGGCCGCCGGCGGTGTAGATGTCGGCATGCTCCAGGAAGGTGGTGGCTGGCAGCACCACGTCGGCGTGGCGCGCCGTCTCGGTCAGGAACTGCTCGTGCACGCACAGGAACAGGTCGTCGCGGTTGAAGCCCTTGAGCACCCGGTGGGTGTCGGGGGCCACTGCCGCAGGGTTGGTGTTCTGCACCAGCATGGCGGTGACCGGCGGGCCCTGGCGCACCACCGCGTCCTCGCCGGTCAGCACCGGGCCGATCCGCGACATGTCGAGCACGCGGGTGCCGGGACGGATCCGGTCGGTCGCCTCGATCAATGTCTTGTCGACATGATAGAAGCCGTCGACCTTCCACAGCGCGCCGCCGCCGCGATGCTTCCACTTGCCGCCGACCGCCGCGATGGCGGCGACGGCGTGCACCTGCATCGGGCCGTTGCGCGAGCGGGCGAAGCCGTAGCCGAGCCGGATATAGGCGCGGTCGGTGCGGCCGTAGCGGCGGGCCAGCGCCTCGATCTGCGTTGCCGGCACACCGGAAATCGCTTCGGCCCATTCGGGCGAACGACTGGCGAGGTGGGCCTCCAGCTCGGCGGCACCTTCGGTGTAGCGGGCCAAATAATCGCGGTCCGCCAAGCCCTCGCGGAACAGCACGTGCATGATCGCGCAGGCAACCGCGCCGTCGGTGCCGGGCCGCACCATGACGTGTTCGTCGGCGGCCTCCGCCGTCGGCGTTCGGTACGGGTCGACCACCACGAAATGCGCGCCGCGCTCCTTGCGGGCGCGGGTCACGTGGGTCATCACGTTGACCTGGGTGGAAACGGGGTTGCCGCCCCACATGACGATCAGGTCGGACTCCGCCATCTCGCGGGGGTCGGAGCCGCCGACGCGGCCGGCACCGGCGATCCAGCCGGACTTCACCACCGTGGTGCAGATGTTGGCGTCCTGGCCGGAATAGCCCATGACGTTGCGCAGCCGGTTTATGCCGTCGCGGTTCACCAGCCCCATAGTGCCGGCGAAATAATACGGCCACACGGTCTCCGGGCCGAGCCGGGCGGCAGCCTCGGCAAAGGCGCCGGCGACCCGGTCCAGCGCCTCGTCCCAGCCGATCTCGCGGAACTGGTCCGAGCCCTTCGGGCCGACCCGCAGCAGCGGCTTCGTCAGCCGGTCGGGGTGGTGCACCCGCTCGGCGTAGCGCGCCACCTTCGCGCAGACCACCCCGGCCGTGTAGTCGTTGGACGCGGCGCCCCGCACCCGGCCGATGGTGTGGCTGTCGATCCGCTCGACCTCGAGCGCGCAGGCGCTCGGGCAGTCGTGCGGGCACACCGAATGGACGATGGTCGGACCGGCGGCGGTCGGGCGGGCGGCGGTGGGGCGGGCGAGGGTGTCGAGCGGCATGGCGCAGAGCGTATGGCAGCGGCCCGGCGAGCGGAAGAGGGCTAGCGGATGACGTTGCGCTCGGCGTCGAGCGGCACGACGACGGTGAGCAACCGGACGGCGCCGCCGCAGTCACCGCGCAGCGGCAGCACCAGGCGCGGCCACCGCACCGTGCGCTCGGCCCGGGCCGGCTCACGCTCGGTGAACAGCGGTTCGCAGCGCTCGAGGCAGGCATTCGAGCAGGCCAGCGCGAACTCCGCCACGTAGCGGCTCGCCGGATGCTGCGACTGCAGACGGCCGGTCATGTCGAATCGCGAGACCTTGGCGGCGGTGCTGCCGAACAGCCGGTAGCGGAGGTCGCTGGTGCCCTCGACGGCCTCCAGGATGTTGATGTAGCCGAGGGCGGGCACCAGGTCGAGCGGGTCGACCCGACGGTGATGCGGGGCGGTGTCGGTGCCGCGCAGCCCGGTCCACACCCGGAACACGTGCCGCATCATCGCCAGCGGCAGGTCCTGCTCGCCGGGCGACCACAGGATGCGCGGCGCGGTGACACCGGCAGCGACGAAAGTCGCCGTGATCTCCTGGTACTCTCGGTCGATCAGGCTCCTCTTCCATCGCGCGACGGTATCCCAGCTTATTCCCGATGCTTCCATCCGCGCTTCTTGATGCCCTTTATGGGTGGCCGTATCGCGGCCCCCTTTGTTCCGACCCTGTCGACCTCTCAACGATGCCTAGATTTATAGTTATGAATCCAAAACGTCTACGTTTGGAATCGCCAGCGCAGCCTGCCGGGTCGGACGCCGCCGTGGTTTGACAGGGTTGGCCGCGGTGGTCCCAATGGCATCGAGCATAGGAGCAGCACCATGACCGACCGCCCGATCCGCCCCCGCCGCAGCTTCATCTTCACACCCGGCAACCGGCCGGACATGTTCCCGAAGGCGCTGGCGGTCGGTGCCGACATCATGTGCGTCGACCTGGAGGACGCGATCGCGCCGCAGCACAAGGCCGAGGCGCGCAAGGCCACCCTCGCCTGGTTCGCCGCGGCGGAGCTCGACGGGGCCGTCGAGGCGATGGTGCGGATCAACGCGCCGCGCACGCCGGAGGGGATGCGCGACATCGATGCGATCCTCGCCTCGCCGAAGGCGCCGCCGGCGCTGATGCTGCCGAAGGTCAAGAGCCCGTCGGAGATCACGGCACTCGCCGAACTGCTCGACGAGTTCAAGATCGCCGCCCGGCTGCACGTGATCGTCGAGACCAACGAGGCCCTGGAGGCGGCCTGGGAGATCGCCCGCGCCAGCGACCGCATCGAGGCGCTGTTCTTCGGCGGCGTCGACATGGCCGCCGACCTGCGCTGCCGCAACTCCTGGAACGCCCTGCTGTACGCCCGCTCGCGGGTGGTGCATGCGGCGGCCGGCGCCGGGGTCGACGTCATCGACGTGCCCTGGCTCGACCTCGACGACATGGACGGCATGCGTGCCGAGGCGCAGGCGGCGGCCGAACTCGGTTTCTCCGGCAAGGGCTCGATCCACCCGCGCCAGGTGCCGGTGCTGAACGCGGTGTTCACGCCGAGCGCGGCCGAAGTCGCTTACGCCGAGCGCGTCGTGGCGGCGTTCGGACAGGCCGACAGCGGCCTCGTGGTGCTCGACGGCAAGCTGCTGGAGAAGCCGGTGCTGCGCAGTATGCACCGGGTGCTGGCGCGGGCCGGGGCGCGGTAGGCGCGGCATGCAGTCCGCCGCGCGCACGATTGCACTCGTCCCGCCAGCGCGGTTGCTGCGGTGATGCGCGCCGGAGTAGGCTCGGCATACAATCATGCAGTCCGACCGGTGCTCCGCGCCGGCCGGCGCAAGCAGTGCCCGATCTCGCCTTCCGCACGGCGGGGCCTCGACAAGCCGAGGTCCGGCAGCCCCGCCGGCAAGCACCCAGGACCCGACCGGAGGAAACGCCCATGACATCGCGTTGGACGACCCTTGCCGCCGCGGCGGCGCTCGCCGCGGCCGCGCCGCTGGCGGCACAGGCCGCCGAGCTGCCGAAGATCAACATCAAGGTGGTCGGCAACTACAGCAACCTGCTGCAGACCAAGGAGGTCGAGAAGCCGTTCTGGACCGAGATCCTGGCCAAGGACTCGAACGGCCAGATCACCGCCGACTACAACAACCAGGACATCCTCGGCATCAAGGACTTCTCGCTGCTGCGGCTCACCCAGGCCGGCGTCGCCGACGTCGGGGTCGGCGACATCTCGAAGATGGCCGGCGACGATCCGGTGTTCGAGGGCTGCGACCTTGCCGGCATCACCACCGACGACGACACCGCCCGCAAGGCCTGCGACGTCTGGAAGCCGGTCATGGCGGCGGCGATGGAGAAGAAGTTCGGCGCCAAGCTGGTGGCACTCGGCAACAATCCGCCGATCGTGTTCTGGTGCAACAAGCCGGTGACCAGCCTCGCCGACATGAAGGGGCTGAAGGTGCGGGTGTTCAACACCACCCAGTCCGACTTCGTGTCCGCCGTTGGCGCCACCACCGTCACCATGGCCTTCGGCGAGGTCGTGCCGGCGCTGCAGCGCGGCGTCGTCGACTGCGCGCTGACCGGCACCCTGTCGGGCAACGCCGCCGGCTGGCCGGAGGTGTCGACGCACCTGTATCCGCTGCCGGTCGGCTGGTCGATCTACTACACCGCCGTGAACATCGCCTCGTGGAACAAGTGGGGCCCCGACGCGCAGGCGTTCCTCGACAAGGAATTTGCCAAGCTCGAGGACATGAACTGGGACATCGGCAGCCAGGCCACCGACCAGGGCGTGAACTGCAACATCGGCAAGGATCCGTGCACGCTGGGCAAGAAGGGCAAGATGACCCTCGTCGAGCTGACCGATGCCGACAAGAAGCGTCGCGCCGAGGTCGTCCAGGACGTCGTGCTGGTCAAGTGGGGCAAGCGCTGCGGCAAGGAGTGCGCGGCGAAGTGGAACGACACGGTCGGCAAGGTGGTCGGGCTGACCATCCCGCTCGACAAGCTGTGATCCGGCTGACCTGACCGACATTTGGCGATACCGCCCTCCGCCGCGGGGGCGGTATCGTCCGCATCACTCGCCCGCAGTACAGCCGACCGGACCTTCATGGATCGTCTTCTCGACCTCGCCCATCGCCTGGCCCGCTTCGGGGCCTGGGCCGGCGGCGCCCTGGTGGTGCTCGCCGCCGTCGTCATCGGCGTGGACATCGTGCTGCGCGAGCTGTTCGCCTTCTCGATCGGCGGCGCCAGCGAGCTGTCGGGCTACGTGCTGGCGATCGGCTCGTCCTGGGCATTCGCGCTGACCATGCTCGACCGCGGCCACATCCGCATCGACTCGCTTTACGTGCTGCTGCCGGTGCGGGTCACTGCCGCGCTCGACATGCTCGCCCTGGTGGTGATGCTCGCCTTCGTCGGGTTGCTGACCTGGCAGGGCTGGCATGTGTTCGAGCAGTCGGTTCAGTACGGCTCGCGGGCGCTGACCCCGATCGCGACTCCGCTGCAGTACCCGCAGTTCCTCTGGGTCGTCGGGCTGATCTACTTCCTGATGGTGACGGTGCTGCTGCTGCTCCGGGCGAGCCACGCCTTCGTCACCGGCGACCTCGCCACCATCCGCCGGATCGCCGGCTCGCGCAGCGGCGAGCAGGAGCTGGAGGAGGAACTGGACAGCCTGCGCCGGCGGCGCGAGGAGCTCGGCGCATGATCTGGCTCACCATCCTGCTGCTGGTCGTCCTGCTGGCGCTCAGCATCCCGATCGCGGCCGCGCTGGCGGCCCTCGGCCTGTCGCTCGACTATTTCTATTCGTTCCTGCCGCTGCGCCTGGCGCTGGGCGAGATGAGCTGGGGAGTGTCGACCGACTTCATCCTGTTCTCGATCCCGCTCTACGTGCTGCTCGGCGAACTGCTGCTGCGGTCAGGCATCGCCGAGCGCATGTATGGTGCCATGAGCCAGTGGCTGTCCTGGCTGCCGGGCGGGCTGATGCACTCCAACATCGGTGCCTGCACCCTGTTCGCCGCGGTCTCGGGCTCCAGCGTGGCCACCGCGGCGACCATCGGCACGGTGGCGGTCGGCGAGATCGAGCGCAACGGCTACAATGAGCGATTGTTTCTCGGCACCATCGCGGCGGGCGGGACGCTCGGCATCCTGATCCCGCCGTCGATCGTGATGATCGTCTACGCCGCCCTGACCGACACCTCGATCCCGCAGCTCTATCTGGCCGGCATCATTCCCGGCATGGTGCTGGCGCTGTTCTTCATGGGAACGGTGATCATCGCCTGCGTGGCCAGGCCGCAATGGGGCGGCAACCGGATCGTGATCAGCTGGGGCCAGCGCTGGGCGACCATGCCGGACCTCGGGCCGCCATTGCTGATCTTCGTGGTGGTGATCGGATCGATCTATGCCGGCATCGCCACCCCGACCGAGTCGGCCGCACTGGGCGTGCTGATGGCGCTGGCGCTGGCGGCGTGGCGGCGGCGGCTGACCCTGGGCGTGCTGCGCGAGGCGCTGGAAGGCACCATGCGCACCACCGGCATGATCATGCTGATCCTGATCGCCGCCACCTTCCTCAGCTTCGTGGTGACCTCGGTCGGTATCGGCCGGCAGGTGACGGAGCTGATCACCGACAGCGGCCTGACGCCGATGCAGACCATGTGGCTGATCGTCGCCCTCTACCTGGTGCTCGGCATGTTCATGGAATCGCTGTCGATGATGATCGCCACCGTGCCGATCATCGCCCCGGTGGTGCTGGCGATGGGCTTCGATCCGGTGTGGTTCGGCATCCTGATGATGGTGCTGCTGGAGACCGCCCTGATCACCCCGCCGGTCGGCCTCAACCTGTTCGTCGTGCAGGGGGTGCGCTCGCGCGGGCAGATCCGCGACGTGATGATCGGCTCGCTGCCCTTCGTGCTGGCGATGCTGGCGATGGTGGTGGTGTTGATGCTGTATCCCGACCTCGCGCTGTGGCTGCCGCGCGTCGTCGGGTCCTGACCTGGAGGGCAAGATGAGCAGCCCGATCACCCTGTACGAGAACATGCGGGCGGTGCCCTACGTGCCGTTCTACTTGGCCGCCGAACGCGGCGACTGGGCGCGGGAAGGCGCCGAGGTGCGGATCGTCACCTCGCCGGCGACGGCGCAGACCGCCGCCGCCCTGCTCGACGGCCGCGCCGATGTGTCCTGGGGCGGCCCGATGCGGGTGATGCTGCACCACGACGCCGACCGCGACTGCCCGCTGGTGTGCTTCGGCCAGGTGGTGTCCGGCGAGCCCTTCGTGCTGGTCGGGCGCGAGCCGAACCCCGGGTTTCACTTCGAGGATCTGGCGCATTCGACCGTCCGGCCGGGACCGCGGATCGGCATCGCGGTCGACGTGCCGACCCCCTGGATGACCTTGCAGGACGACCTGCGCCGCGCCGGGATCGATCCGGCCGCAATCAACCGCGCCGCCGATGTTCCGATGGCGGAGAACGCCGGGCGGCTGCGCCGCGGCGAGGTCGACGTGATCCAGGTGTTCGAGCCCTATGTCGACCAGGCGGTCGCCGGCGGCTGGGGCCATGTCTGGCACCGCTTCGCCCGCCGTGGCGACATGAGCTACACCAGCTTCTACACCACCCGCCGCTTCGCCGACGAGCAGCGGGAGACCTGCCGGGCCCTGGTCCGCGGCATCGCCGCCGCGCAGGCCGCTTTGTTCGCCGAGAGCGCGGAGGCGGTGGCGGCCCAGGTCGCCGGCTGGTTCCCCGACATCGAGCCGGCGGCACTCGCCCGGATGATCGGCGGCTACCGCTCCTCCGGGGTCTGGGCGCGCTCGCCGGCGCTGCCGGCCGCCACCTTCGTGCGGCTGAAGGCGTCGCTGCTGTCGGGCGGGCTGATCGGCTGGGACGTGCCCTATGACCGCGCCGTCGACGACGCCATTTCCGCGGAGGCGTTGGGCAGCAACAGGTAACGGCCGGAGCGGCTGGTGGGTCCCGGAGCCGGCCGCTCGCGCGGCCCCTCCGGGATGACGAAAATGCGGGGACCTGCCTTATTCTTCGTCATCCCGGAGAGTCGGCGACAGCCGACGGCTCCGGGACCCACCAGCCGCCGAGACGCAACAGGAGGCCTTCATGGACGCCATCCCGACAATCGACATCGCGCCCTTCCTGTCCGGCGACGCCGCGGCCAAGCGCGCGGTCGCCGACCGCGTCGCCGCCGCCTGCCGCGAAGTCGGCTTCCTGGTGATATCCGGCCACGGCATCACGCGCGCGACCCTGGAGCACACCTTCGAGCGCGCCTTCGCCTTCTACGACCTGCCGGCCGAGACCAAGGCCGGCTTCGCGCCGACCGGCCCGGCGCGGCAGCGCGGCTACCACGGCGTTGCCACCCGCAGCCTCGCCGCCACCCTCGGCCAGCAGACCCCGCTCGACCTGCGCGAGTCGACCTTCCTCGGCCCGGTCGACGACCATCGCGAGCACTACGCGGCACTACCCGAGGCGGCGACCGCCTACGCCCCGAACATCCTGCCGGACCGGCCGGCCGGCACCGCCGAGGCCTTCACTGGCATCTACCGCGCCTATGAGCGGCTGGCGCTCGACCTGCTGCGGATCTTCGCCGTCGCGCTCGACATGCCGGAAGAGCATTTCGCACCGCTGATGCGCCGGCACTTCTCGATCCTCGGCGTGCACCACTACCCGGCCCTCGCGACCCCGCCGGAGCCGGGGCAGCTGCGCGCCGGCGCCCACACCGACTTCGGCGCCATGACCATCCTGGCGATGACCGAGGGCCGCGGCGGCCTGGAGGCGCAGACCCCCGACGGGCGCTGGCTGCCAGTGCTGCCGCAGCCGGGCGAGCTGGTGGTCAACCTCGGCGACATGATGCAGCGCTGGACCAACGACCGCTGGGTGTCGACCCTGCACCGGGTGGTGGTGCCCGACGTCGGCGACAGCGGCAGCCGGCGGCTGTCGATCGGTTATTTCGTGCACCCGGATTACGACGCCGAGATCAGCTGCATACCGACCTGCCTGGTGCCGGGAGGGGCGCCGAAATACGCGCCGATTACCGCCGGCGGCCATATCGCGGGGAAGATTGCGAAGAGCCACAAGGCGGCGTGACGTTACGCAACAGCTTACGCCTGCTCCTCGGGCAGCCACCGCGCCAGCGCCACGCCGATCGGCACCATGCGGCTGATCACATGGCCGGTGAACTCCTCGATCGCCGCCGTCACTGCCGGTGGCGGCGGGCCGGCGTCCGCGCGCAGGTTGCCCAGCGCAGCCGCCTCCTGGCGGGCCAGCGTTCGCGCCCGCTGGATCGATGCCTGCAGCCGGCCGTCGGCGGCCAGCGGCGACCATGCAGCGTGCATCAGCGCGAGCAGTCCCGGCCAGTGGGCGAGATGGCGGTACATGGTGGCCAGGATCGGCTCGTCCGGGCGCGCCCCGAGCAGGTTGATGGCCCGCACCAGGGCCCAGGTCTGCGGCGTCACGTCGCCCTGCGACAGCAGCGGCGGCAGCGGTGCGGGAGGCGGGGCGGCGGGTACCGGACCGGCCGGGGCCGGTCCCGCCGGCTCGACGAGAAGTGCCAACAAGGTAACCAGATTCGGCCCGTTGCCCCGGTTGTAGCCCTCCGGCACTGCCCGCACCCGCGACAGGGCTCCGGCCGATATGCCGACCGCTTCCAGGGCGCCGGGCGGTAGCGGGCAGGGCAGCGGTGGCTCGAGTCGCGCGTAGAGCCGGCCGGCCGCCGCCTGGGCCTGGCCGCCGGCGTAGATCGGACGGGCGGCGGTCCAGGCCCAGTCCAATCCGCCGGGAATGGTCGCGAAATGCCGCCAGATCAGGTTGACGACCGGGCTGCCCATGGTCGCGCGGATGTCGGCGAAGACTCGCGCGGTCTCGCCTGTGGCCTCGGCCTCCAGGACGGCGGGGACGGGGTCGGACATGGCGGCACCTCCGTTAAGATTGGTTGCGTTGCGCGTTTGGGCGACGGGAGCCGGACGCGCGCGCGTTGGTGACGGTCATGGCGCCGCTGCCGGAAGGCGGGCGTCGCGAAACCGCGACCAGGAGACTACCTCATGCCGCCCGATGACAACGCCGCCGACCGTGGCCGCCGCGGCACGTCACTCGTGCCCGATCGGACGACCCGCAACGGCCCCGTCCCGGTGGCGCTCGGCCTCACCGGCGCCGCCATGATGGCGATCGCGCTGGCGGCGCTGCTGCTGGCCGGCTGTGCCGCCGGACCCGACCGGCCGGGCACCATGCATGCGGCGTGGAACTCGCCCGAGGGCTTTCCTGTTGGAGCATCGGAGTGGGTGTCCCGGCGGTCATCGACGGGAGCGGGGCGAGAGCGGGAGACGAGCCGCGTGACCACGTCGACGCCCCGACCCGGCATGGCTCCGGTGCTGACCGCGACGACCGTCGCCGACGCGCCGCCCGGAACCGCCGGCGTGCATGTCACCACGATCCTCAACATCGCACTGATCCAACTGGAGCATCCCGGCGCCGCCCCGGCTGCGCCAAGCGTGCCGGCCGCCGGTGTCCGCGCCGCATACGGACCGCTGATCGTCGACGGCGTCGTGCTTCCCGGCCTGCGGTTCGGGAGCTGACGCTCCGCCCACCGACTCTTCCATCCTGTCCGGCACCGACCTACTCTCGCCGCCGGACAACGGAGGACGGCATGGCGGACAGACTCCGCATCGGCTTCGTCGGCGTCGGGCTGATGGGCCACGGCATGGCGCGGAACCTGCTGGACAAGGGCTTCCCGGTGGCGGTGCTCGGCAACCGCAACCGCGCGCCGGTGGAGGACCTGAAAGCTCGCGGTGCCGCCGAGGAGGCGTCGCCGCGGGGGCTGGCGGAGGTCTCGGACGCGGTCATCCTCTGCCTGCCGAACTCGGCCGTCGTCGAGGCGGTGGTGTTCGGCGACGACGGCATCCTGCAGGCGGCGCGGCCCGGCTTCGTGCTGGTCGACTCCACGACCGCCGAACCCGGCTCGACCCGGCGCATCGGTGCGGCCCTGGCGGAGCGCGGTGCCGACATGCTCGACGCGCCGCTGACCATGACCCCGAAGGAGGCGGAGGCCGGCACCCTGAACGTGCTGGTGGGCGGCGAGGCGGCGGTGCTGGAGCGGCTGCGGCCGGCCTTCGACGCCTATGCGCGCAACGTCTTCCACATCGGGGCGTTGGGGTCGGCACACGCCCTCAAGCTGATCAACAACTTCATGAGCATGACCATCTCAGCACTGACCGCCGAGGCGGCGACGACCGCCCGCGCCGCCGGGGTCGACCTGGCGAAGCTGCGCGAGGTGGTGTCGGCCGGTGCGGTCAACTCCGGCATGTTCCAGAAGATCATGGCATACGCCGTCGACGGCGATCCCTCGGGCCTGCAGTTCGCCATGGCGAACGCCCGCAAGGATGTCGGCTACTACGCCGCCATGGCGGCGGCGGCCGGGCTGCCGTCGCCGTTCGGCTCGGCGGCGCTGCAACTGTACACGCTGGCCTGTGCGACGGGCCACGGCGACCAGCACGTGCCGCTGCTGGTCGACGTCATGGCGGAACTCGGCGGCCTGGAGCGGAGTGGCAAGTGACGGAACGGGTCGACGCGGTGGTCATCGGGGCGGGGGTGGTCGGGCTGGCCTGCGCCCGCGCACTCGCCCTGCAGGGCCGCGAGGTGCTGGTGCTGGAGAAGGCCGAGGCGATCGGCACCGAGACCAGCTCGCGGCATTCCGAGGTGATCCATGCCGGCATCTACTACACCCTCGGCTCGCTGAAGGCGCGGTTCTGCGTCGAGGGCAAGGTCAAGCTGTACCGCTATCTCGACGACCACGGCGTGCCGTACAAGCGGCTCGGCAAGCTGATCGTGGCGACGTCGGAGGACCAGATCCCGGCGCTGAAGCTGATCCAGGAGCGCGCCGTCGCTGCCGGCGTCGACGACCTGAGCTTCCTGTCGCACAACGAGGTGACGGCGCTGGAGCCGGACCTGCGCTGCGTCACCGCCCTGCTGTCGCCGTCGACCGGGGTGCTCGACAGCCATTCCTACATGCTGGCCCTGCAGGGCGACGCCGAGGACCGCGGCGGCATGATCGCCTTCCACGCGCCGGTCGCCGGCGGCCGGGTCGATGAGGACGGCATCGAGCTGGTGGTCGGCGGCGCCGATCCGATGACCATCAAGGCGACGACGGTGGTGAATTCGGCGGGCTTGCACGCGCAGCCGCTCGCCGCCTCGCTGCAGGGCTTCCCGGCCGACCGGGTGCCGCCGCAGTATTTCTGCAAGGGCAACTACTACACGCTGTCCGGGGTCAGGGCGCCGTTCAGCCACCTGATCTACCCCGCCCCGGAGCAGGCCGGGCTCGGCATCCACCTCACCCTCGACCTCGGCGGCCAGGCGCGGTTCGGCCCGGATGTCGAGTGGGTGGAGACCATCGACTACACGGTCGATCCCAGGCGCGCCGACAGCTTCTACGCCGCCGTGCGCAAATACTGGCCGGCGCTGCCGGACGGCTCGCTGCAGCCCGGCTATGCCGGCATGCGCCCGAAGATCCAGGCGCCCGGCACGCCGGCGCTGGACTTCATGGTACAGGGCCCGCGCGACCACGGCGTGAAGGGGCTGGTGAACCTGTACGGCATCGAGTCGCCGGGCGTGACTTCGTCGCTGGCCATCGCCGATCACGTTGCGGAGTTGCTGGCGTAGCGTCCGGAAGCCCGTCGTGTGGTGGATCCCGGAGCCGGGCGCTCGCGCGCCCCCTCCGGGATGACGAAGGGGTATAGGGTTCGTATCCTCCCCCGTAGTCGTCATCCCGGAGGGGCTGCGTGAGCAGCCGGCTCCGGGACCCACGAAGCGACGAACGCCCGTCACCGCGCGTCTACCCGATCAGCAGCCCCAGCAGCAGCCCTGCCGCCAGGGCCGCCCAGACCGGCCATGCCGCAAGGCGCCGCGCCGCCTGCATCTCGGCGTGGATGCGCAGGCTCTCGGGATGCACCTTCAGGCCGCCCTCGTCGAGATGCTGCAGCATGCGGTCGGCGGCGCGCACCAGTGCCGGCAGCCTGGTGACCGCCCGGGCGATGTCGTCGGCACCGCGCGCCAAAAGCGCTTCCGGGCCGCGGTTCTCGATCATCCAGCGCTCGATCAGCGGCCGCGCCAGCGCCCACATGTTGACGTCCGGGTTCAGCTTGCGGCCGACCCCCTCGGCCACCACCATGGTCTTGTGCAGCAGCAGCAGCTGCGGCTGCGCCCGCATCTCGAAGGTGCCGGCGATGCGCAGCACCTGCCCCAGCAGCCGGGCCACCGACACCTCGTGCAGCGGCTTGTCGATCAGCGGCTCGCCGATCGAGCGGCAGGCCTGGGTGAACAGGTCGATCGACTTGTGCGGCGGCACGAAGCCCATGCGGAAGTGGATCTCCGCCACCGCCCGCCAGTCGCCGTTCAGGAAGCCGGTCAGCATGTCGGCGAGGTAGAAGCGGGTGTCGAGGTCGACCCGGCCCATGATCCCGAAGTCGACCGGCACCAGGGTGCCGCCGGACTCCACCAGCATGTTGCCGGGGTGCATGTCGGCGTGAAAGAAGCCGTCGCGGAACACTTGGTAGAAGAAGATCCCGGCCGCCTTGGCCAGCAGCTCGGTCGGGTCGATGCCGGCGGCGGCCAGGGCGGCGGTGTCGTCGATGCGGCAGCCGTCGACCCAGGCTGAGGTCATCACCCGCCGGGTGGTGCGCGACCAGTCGACCGCCGCCACCCGGAAATCGGCGTGGCCCTCGAAGTTCTCGGCGAGTTCGGCGGCGGCGGCGGCCTCGAAGCGCAGGTCCATCTCGATCTCGACCGTCTCGCGGAACACCCGCACGGTCTCGATCGGCCGCAGCCGCTCGGTCCACGGCAGGTAGTGCTCGACGGTCTCTGCGACCCACTGGAACAGGTCGAGGTCGCGGGCGAGGGCCGCCTCGATGCCGGGACGCAGGATCTTGACCGCCACCTCGCGGCCGTCGGCGGTTCGGGCGCGGTGCACCTGGGCGATCGAGGCGGCGCCGACCGGGGCCGCGTCGAAGCGCGCGAACAGCGCCGCCACGGGCGCCTCCAGCTCATGCTCCAGGATCGCGCGCGCCACCGCGGTGTCGAAAGGCGGCAGCCGGTCCTGCAGCATCGTCAGGTCGGCCGAGGCCGGCTCGCCGATCAGGTCGGCCCGGGTCGCCAGCGACTGCCCCAGCTTCACGAAGCTCGGCCCGAGCGTCACCAGGGCGGTGGCGAGGCGCTGGCCCCAGCGGCCGGTCACCCGGGGATCGCGCAGCCGCCGCGCCAGCCGCGCCGACACCGCGACGGCCGGCGCCTCGGCAATGGTCTCCAGCGGCTCCAGCACCCCGTGCCGCGCCATGATCCAGGCGATCCGGACCAGCCGGAACAGGTTGCGGAGCGCCCGGATCATCGCAGGCTCTCACCCCGTCACGGCTCAGAACCGCCAGCCGGAATGCACCGCGGCGATGCCGGCCGACAGGTTGCGCCACGCCACCTTCTCGAAGCCGGTGCTGCGCATCCGCTCGGCGAGGTCCTGCTGGTCGGGGAAGCGCCGGATGCTCTCGGCGAGATAGCGGTAGGCGGCCTCGTCGCGCGCGACCACCCGGCCGAGCCAGGGCAGCACCCGGAACGAGTAGGCGTCGTAGATCGGGTCCAGCCAGGGCTGGGTCGGCCTGGAGAACTCCAGGCACAGGAACCGCCCGCCAGGTTTCAGCACGCGCCGCATCTCGGCCAGGGCGGCGTCGATCCGGGTGACGTTGCGCAGGCCGAAGGCGATGGCGACGCGCTCCACCGAGCGGTCGGCGAGCGGCAGTCGCTCGGCGTCGCCGGCCAGCCAGGTGATCCCGCCGTCGCCGCCGGCCCGCTGCAGCCGGTCGCGGCCGACCGCCATCATCTCGGTGTTGATGTCGCACACCGTGACCGGGCCGCCGCCGCGCCGGCGCCAAAGGCGCGCGATGTCGCCGGTGCCACCGGCCACGTCGAGCAGGTGCTGCGAGGGGCGCGGCATCGCCCAGTCCATGAACGCCTCCTTCCAGACCCGGTGAACGCCCAGGCTCATGAAATCGTTCATGCGGTCGTAGTTGCGGGCCACCGAGTCGAACACGCCGCGGACGCGCGCCGCCTTCTCGGCGACCGGCACCTCGTCGAAGCCGAAGTCGGTCAGGCCATCGCGGATCTTGCGGTCGTCGGCGTCGATGTCGGTCACCGGGCGTCTCCGGACAGGGCGTCGCTGCGGGCGCCTCGGCCCGCCTTGCGGGGCCTATCAAGTCGCTTGGCGACGCCTGAATCAAGGGATACCGTCCGCGCATGCCCGAGCTGCCCGAAGTCGAGACGGTGATGCGCGGCCTCATGCCGCGGCTGGAGGGTCGGGTCCTCGCGCATGTCGAGGCCCGCCGCCCGGACCTGCGATGGCCGCTGCCGGAGGGCTTTGCGGCACGGCTGGCCGGCCGCCGGGTGATCGGTTTGCGGCGCCGCGCCAAATACATCCTGGTCGACCTGGACGACGCCACCAGCTGGCTGATTCACCTCGGCATGTCGGGCCGAATGCTGCTGTCGAACGGCGGCGACCCGGTGCTGGAGCGCCACGACCATGTGGTGCTTCGCACCGACGAGGGCTGGTGGCTGCGGTTCAACGACGCCCGCCGCTTCGGCATGATGGACCTGTGGCCGACGGCCGATGTCGAAAACCACCGGCTGCTCGCCGGCATCGGCCCGGAGCCGCTCGGCAACGCCTTCTCGGGCGCCTCGCTGGAGGCATCCCTGGAGGGCCGGCACACGCCGATCAAGGCGGCGCTGCTCGACCAGCGGGTGGTCGCCGGAATCGGCAACATCTATGCCTGCGAGGCGCTGCACCGGTCGGGGATTTCACCGAAGCGCCTGGCACTGAACGTCCGCGGCAGCCGCGCCGAGGCGCTCGCCGGGGCGGTCGGGGCGGTGCTCGCCGACGCCATCGCCGCCGGCGGCTCGTCGCTGCGCGACCATCGCCAGACCTCGGGCGAACTCGGCTATTTCCAGCATTCCTTCCGCGTCTACGACCGCGAGGGCGAGCCTTGTCCGAAGGACGGCTGCCGCGGCACCATCCAGCGGCTGGTTCAGGCCGGGCGCTCGACTTTCTATTGTCCGTCCTGTCAGCGGTGATGTAGAAGCCCCGGGCCATGAGCACGCCGCACCGGCTCCTCAAGCACCTTGTCGCGTCCCTCGTCATCGGGGCCGGCCTGCTGTGGGGAGCGGCGTCCGCGCCGGTCCGCGCGGAGGCCTTCGTCGATGGATTCGAGGATCTGCCGCTGATGCCGGGACTGGCGAACGTCCCGGCGGCCAGCGTGAGCTTCGACGCCGCCGCCGGGCGCATCGTGGTCGCCTTCGCGGAGGGGCGGGTGGGCATGCCGGCGGTGCGGGCATTCTATTCCCAGACCCTGCCGCAGCTCGGCTGGGCGCCGGACGGCGCGAGCCGGTGGCTGCGCGAGGGCGAGGTTCTGACGGTCGATACCGTGGTCGAGGGCAACGGGCTGGTGGTCCGCTTCGAGCTCGCGCCGCGCTGACATTTCGAGATCCGCAATCCCGGCCGCCCCGGCGGCGCTGGAGAGGAGCAGCAACGATGGCTTACGAGACGATCCTGGTCGAGCGCCGCGGCAAGGTCGGCGTGATCACGCTGAACCGTCCGAAGGCGCTCAACGCCCTGTCGTCGACCCTGATGGACGAGCTGGCGCTCGGTCTCGACGAACTCGAGGCCGACGAGGCCGTCGGCTGTCTCGTGCTGACCGGCAGCGAGAAGGCGTTCGCCGCCGGCGCCGACATCAAGGAGATGCAGGCGAAGTCCTACATGGACGTGTACAAGGAGGACTTCATCACCGCCCGCTGGGAGCATGTCACGCGGGTACGCAAGCCGGTGATCGCCGCGGTCGCCGGCTACGCCCTGGGCGGCGGCTGCGAGCTGGCGATGATGTGCGACTTCATCATCGCCGCCGACACCGCCAAGTTCGGCCAGCCGGAGATCACCATCGGCACCATTCCCGGCTCCGGCGGCACTCAGCGGCTCACCCGTTTCGTCGGCAAGTCGAAGGCGATGGACATGTGCCTGACCGGCCGGATGATGGATGCGGGCGAAGCGGAGCGCGCCGGGCTGGTCAGCCGGGTGGTTCCGGCGGCCGAGCTGATGGACGAGGTCATGAAGGTCGCCGAGCGCATCGCCGACATGTCCCGGCCGATCGTCATGCTGGCCAAGGAATCGGTCAACCGCGCCTACGAGACCACCCTCGCCGAGGGCGTGCGCTTCGAGCGCAGGCTGTTCCATTCGACCTTCGCGACCGAGGACCAGAAGGAGGGCATGGCGGCATTCGTGGAGAAGCGGCAGCCGGCCTTCAAGCACTCCTGAGCATCATCGTCCCCCTCACCGCCCTCCCCTGGCCCGCACGGGCCTCCAACCACGGTTGACGCGGATCCGGTGCGGCGCTATAAGGCGCGCCTTCCGCGTAATGCCGGGCATTCGAGAGACAACATGGCGCATCACAAGTCGGCCAAGAAGCGCATCCGCCGGAACGCAAACCGGTTCGAGATCAATCACGCACGCATCTCGCGTATCCGGACCTTCGTGAAGAAGGTCGAGAAGGCCATCGCCAGCGGCGATCAGACCGTGGCGCGGTCGGCCTTCCAGGAGGCGCAGCCGGAGATGCATCGTGGCGTCTCGAAGGGCGTGCTGCACGGCAACACCGTCGCCCGCAAGCTGTCGCGGCTGAGCGCGCGGATCAAGGCGCTCGGCTCCTGACAGCGGCCGTCGGGCGGGGTCGGCCGGCTGGCCGACCCGCCGGGATGATCGTGAGGGCCGTCGGCTTCCGGCGGCCCTTTGTCGTGCGCGCCCCATAGACCAGGTCAAGTATTCGTGCCGCCGATCCGTGTCCTCGCACGTCGGGGGGCGTGCCGCCGGCCATGCCCGGATCGCCGCTGCCGAACCTGCGGGCGGTGCGCGTTGACGCGAACCGGGCGTGCCGCCGCCGCGATGGCCGCGATGCAGCGGAAATCCGCGTTACAGTTTGATGGCAGTGGCTACTGATTTGATTCGCAAGGCATTTTTGGCTTCGATGTGAGGCTTGCGCGGGTTCGCTCCAGGCCGCTTTAACATCGTGACCCAAAGCCTTGAATCGAGTTGCCTCCTGATAAGTCAACGCGGGATTCCGCGCCATGTATGGAAAAAATTTCGTCATCCGCGGACCGAGTCGGTTGCGCCCGGCGGAGGCGCCGAGTAAGTTACCGGCCTCGACATGGACCGGTAGTTACTGCGCGTTACAAAGCAAAAGCCGCAGTAATTGCAGACAATGGCCATGCGAAATCTTGGGATGGTCTGGACGACGTCTGGGAGTTGGGTGTTGCCTTCGGGAAGGCCCGGCCCTGACGGGGCGGGGAGGCTGCGGCTTCCTCGGGTGGAGAGACTTTGTGTTGGCTCGACCGAGTGGGGGCTCGGCCAGGCCGCCGGACCGATTTGTCGGTGGATGCGGGCCAACGCCCGGGAGACGTGAGGGGCAATCTGTGACAATGCTGGTTGGCTGGGGGAGCCAAAAGGGGGACGTGCGACGCCAACGCGATGCGGTGCGGGGAACCGTGCGGTTTCGTAGGGGAGGCACGTGGCATGCTTGATCGCGATGGTGGTGGTGAACTCGCGGCCTGTTGGGCGCGGGTTCGGGGCCGGCTGCGCGCCGAGTGTGGCGAGACGGTCTACCGGAGTTGGCTGCGGTCGCTGACGCTGGTGCGACGGGACGGCGACATGGTCGTCCTGTCGGTGCCCAGCCGCTTCGTCCGGGACCGGGTGACCACCCAGTACGGCGACCGGCTGCGGGCGCTGTGGACCGACGAGGATCCGGCCGTGATCGTGGTCGAGGTGGTCGTGGCCAGCAGTGCCGCGGTCTCCGATTCCGACGCCGGGCTGTCGGCGCTCCGACCCTCGGTCGTCGACGTCTCGGTCGCCGACGACGACGTCGAGCAGCCGCTGCGGGCGCCGGTGGTACTGCGCCCGGCCGACCCGACGGAGTCGATGAGCGCGCCGCTGGATCCGCGCTTCACCTTTGCGAACTTCGTGGTCGGCAAGCCGAACGAACTGGCCTTCGCGGCCGCCCGCCGGGTGGCGGAGAGCGAGACCGTGCCGTTCAACCCGCTGTTCCTGTATGGCGGGGTCGGCCTCGGCAAGACCCACCTGATGCACGCCATCGCCTGGAACCTGCGCGAGAAGCATCCGCATCGCCGGGTGCTGTACATGTCGGCCGAGAAGTTCATGTACCAGTTCATCCGGGCGCTGCGCTTCAAGGACACGGTGGCGTTCAAGGACCAGTTCCGCTCGGTCGACGTGCTGATGATCGACGACGTGCAGTTCATCAGCGGCAAGGATTCCACCCAGGAGGAATTCTTCCACACCTTCAACGCCCTGGTGGACCAGAACCGGCAGGTCATCATCTCGGCCGACAAGTCGCCGAACGACCTGGACGGGCTGGAGGAGCGGCTGCGGTCCCGGCTCGGCTGGGGGCTGGTCGCCGACATCCATCCGACCACCTACGAGCTCCGCCTCGGCATCATGCAGTCCAAGGCCGAGCGGCTGGAGGTGGCGATCCCGCCGAAGGTGCTGGAGTTCCTGGCGCACAAGATCTCCTCGAACGTGCGCGAGCTCGAGGGGGCGCTGAACCGCATCGTCGCGCACTCCACGCTGGTCGGCCGGTCGATCTCGCTGGAGGCGACGCAGGAGGTTCTGCACGACCTGCTGAAGGCGAATGACCGCCGCATCACCATCGAGGAGATCCAGCGCAAGGTCGCCTCGCATTTCAACATCCGGATCACCGACATGCATTCGGCCCGCCGGTCGCGCTCGATCGCCCGGCCGCGTCAGGTCGCGATGTACCTGGCCAAGCAACTGACCCAGCGCTCGCTGCCGGAGATCGGCCGGAAGTTCGGCGGCCGTGACCACACCACGGTGATGCACGCCGTCAAGAAGGTCGACGAGCTGCGGGCCGCCGACCGGCATTTCGACGAGGACGTCGACATGCTGCGGCGGATGCTCGAAAGCTGACGAAACATCACCCGCCGGGGCCGCTCCGGCGGGTGTAAATCTGGCCCATGCGCGGGCGTTTCGTGCTATAGAGGCGGGCTGACGATTCGCCCGTATCGGGGCGCGTCCACCGGCTGCCCTGCGGGGTGGTCGCGGCGTCTCCGAGACCATCCGAAAGGCCCGAGCGAGCCCATGAAGATCACGATCGACCGCGCGGCCCTGCTGAAGCCGCTCGCCCATGTGCAGAGCGTCGTCGAGCGGCGGAACACCATCCCGATCCTGGCCAACGTGCTGATCCGAGCCGCCGACGGGATGCTGTCGCTGACCGCCACCGACATGGATCTCGACGTCGTCGAAAGCGTGGCCTGCTCGGTCGACCAGCCGGGCCAGACCACGGTGCCGGCCCACACCCTCTACGAGATCGTCCGCAAGCTGCCGGACGGCTCCGAGGTCGAGCTGGCGAGCGTCGGCGACAGCGGCCGCATGTCGATCCGCGCCGGCCGCTCCAACTTCTCGCTGCCGACCTTGCCGGTCGAGGAGTTCCCGGCGCTGTCCGGCGACACCCTGCCGACCGCCTTCGTGCTGTCGGCCGCCGACGCCAAGACCCTGATCGACCGCACCCGGTTCGCGATCTCCACCGAGGAGACCCGCTACTACCTGAACGGCATCTTCCTGCACGAGACCAAGGCCGGCGACATGCCGGTGCTGCGCGCCGTGGCCACCGACGGCCACCGCCTGGCGCGGGTCCAGATGCCGCTGCCGTCGGGTGCCGCCGGCATGCCGTCGGTGATCGTGCCGCGCAAGGCGGTGCAGGAGATCCGCAAGCTGATCGAGGAGACCGACGGCGACGTCCAGGTCTCGCTAAACGAGAACAAGCTGCGGGTCGGGTTCGCCAGCAGCGTGCTGACCACCAAGCTGATCGACGGCACCTTCCCGGATTACGAGCGGGTGATCCCGACCGGCAACGACAAGACCCTGCGGGTGGAGAGTTCCAGCTTCAAGCGCGCGGTCGACCGGGTCGCCACCATCTCCACCGAGAAGTCCCGCTCGGTGAAGCTCAGCCTCGGCAGCGGCACCCTCACCCTGTCGGCGAACAGCCCCGACAACGCCCAGGCGACCGAGGAGGTCGACGTCGACTACGCGTCGGCGCCGATCGAGATCGGCTTCAACTCGCGCTACCTGCTGGACATCGCCGACCAGATCGACGACGGCAGCAAGGCGGTGTTCGCCATGGCGGACGCGGCGTCGCCGACCGTGGTGACCGACGAGAGCGACGACGGCGCGCTCTACGTCCTGATGCCGATGCGGGTGTGACCGGCCGCGTGTCCGCCCGAGCCCTCCCCCGATCCCTTGCAGCCGATCCCTCGGCGGGAACGGTCGCCGTTCCCCGTCGGCTCGCCGTGCGCCGGCTGACGCTGACGCGATTCCGGAACTACCCGTCCGGCAGCCTCGACGTCGAGAGTCCCGTCGTGGTGCTGACCGGGCCGAACGGTGCGGGCAAGACCAATCTGCTGGAGGCGGTGTCGTTCCTGGCGCCGGGCCGCGGGCTGCGCCGTGCCCGGCTCTCCGAGGTCGACCGGGTGGCGCCGGCGGGCGAGGCGGCCGCGGATCCCGCACCGGCCGCCTGGGCGGTCTCGGCGCGTATCGAGGGCAAGCTCGGGGCCGTCGCCATCGGCACCGGCCGCGATGCCGACACCGACGGCGAGCGCCGGCTGGTGCGCATCGACGGCGTCCCGGCGAAAAGCCAGTCGGCGCTCGGCGACCATGTCACCCTGTCCTGGCTCACCCCGGCGATGGACCGGCTGTTCATGGACGGATCCTCCGGCCGCCGACGGTTCATCGACCGGCTGGTGTTCGCGTTCGATCCCGGGCACTCGACCCGGGTGAACGGCTACGAGCACGCCTGGCGCGAGCGCAGCCGCCTGATCCGCGACGGCGTGCGCGACCATGCCTGGTTCGCGGCACTGGAGGAGACGCTGGCGACGACCGGCGTCGCGGTGGCGGCGGCGCGGGCTTCGCTGGTGGCCCGGCTGAACCGGGTATGCGCCGTGACCGAGGCGCCGTTCCCGGCGGCCGAGGTCGCCCTGGACGGGACCGTCGACCGCTGGCTCCGTGAGGCGCCGGCACTCGACGTGGAGGACCGGCTGCGCGCCACCCTGGCCGCCGGGCGGCGGCCGGGCGCGCCGGAGGCCGAGGGGCCGCATCGCAGCGACCTCGCGGTGCGCCACCTGCCCAAGGACATGCCGGCGGAGCGCTGCTCCACCGGCGAGCAGAAGGCGCTGCTTGTGGGCATCGTGCTGGCGCATGCCCGCCTGCAGGCCGTCGACGAGGGGGCGGCGCCGATCCTGCTGCTGGACGAGGTGGCGGCGCATCTGGACGACCGCCGGCGTGCCGCCCTGTTCGAGGCGGTGCTGGCGCTCGGCGGCCAGGCCTGGCTTACCGGCACCGACCGGCAGGTGTTCGCCCCGATCGCCGACCGGGCACAAATCGTGGAGGTGACGGACGGGCGGCTTGCGCCCGCATCCACCTCAGGGCTTCGAGGAGAATCGAATGGCTGACCAGACCCTTCCCGACAACGGGAACGGCGGATCCGCCGGCTACGGCGCGGATTCCATCAAGGTCCTGCGCGGGCTCGACGCCGTGCGCAAGCGGCCGGGTATGTATATCGGCGACACCGACGACGGCTCGGGCCTGCACCACATGGTCTACGAGGTCGTCGACAACGCCATCGACGAGGCGCTGGCCGGCTGGTGCGACGCCGTGCAGGTGACGCTGAACGGCGACGGCTCGGTGACGGTCGCCGACAACGGCCGCGGCATCCCGGTGGACATCCACCACGAGGAGGGCGTGTCGGCGGCACAGGTCATCATGACCCAGCTGCACGCCGGCGGTAAGTTCGACCAGAATTCCTACAAGGTCTCCGGCGGCCTGCACGGTGTCGGCGTGTCGGTGGTGAACGCCCTGTCGGCGACCCTGGAGCTGCGGATCTGGCGCGACGGCTTCGAGCACTTCATGCGGTTCCGGCACGGCGAGCCGGAGGCCGACCTGGCGGTGGTCGGGCCGTCGACGCTGTCCGGGACCGAGGTGACCTTCACGCCGTCGCAGGGCACCTTCACCATGGTCGACTTCGACTTCGCGACGCTGGAGCACCGGCTGCGCGAACTGGCCTTCCTGAACTCCGGGGTGCGCATCGTCCTGACCGACGAGCGCACGGCCGAGACCAAGCGGGTCGAGCTGTTCTATGAGGGCGGGCTCGAGGCCTTCGTGAAGTATATCGACCGCGCGCGGAGCGCCCTGCATCCGACGCTGATGATGGCCGGCGAGCGCGACGGCATCACCGTCGAGGTCGCGATGGAGTGGACCGACTCCTACCACGAGACCATGCTCTGCTTCACGAACAACATCCCACAGAAGGACGGCGGCACCCATCTCGCCGGCTTCCGGGCGGCACTGACCCGGCAGGTCAACAACTACGCCCAGGCCTCCGGTATCGCCAAGAAGGAGAAGGTCAGCCTGTCCGGCGACGACGCCCGGGAAGGCCTGACCTGCGTGTTGTCGGTCAAGGTGCCTGACCCGAAATTCTCCTCGCAGACCAAGGACAAGCTGGTTTCATCCGAGGTCAAGTCGGTGGTCGAGAGCATCGTCGCCGACAAGCTCGACCAGTGGTTCGACGAGCATCCGGCCGACGCCAAGCGGGTGGTCGCCAAGGCTTACGAGGCAGCGGCGGCGCGCGAGGCGGCACGCAAGGCGCGCGAGCTGACCCGCCGCAAGGGGGCGCTCGACATCGCCAACCTGCCCGGCAAACTCGCCGATTGCCAGGAGCGCGACCCGGCCAAGGCCGAGCTGTTCCTGGTCGAGGGCGACAGCGCCGGCGGTTCCGCCAAGCAGGGCCGCGACCGCAAGGCGCAGGCGATCCTGCCGCTGCGCGGCAAGATCCTGAACGTCGAGCGGGCGCGCTTCGACAAGATGCTGGCGAGCCAGGAGATCGGCACGCTGATCGCCGCGCTGGGCACCAGCATCGGCCCGGAGGAGTTCGACATCTCGAAACTCCGCTATCACCGCATCATCATCATGACGGACGCCGACGTCGACGGCAGCCACATCCGGACCCTGCTGCTGACCTTCTTCTTCCGGCAGATGCCCGAGCTGCTCGAGCGCGGCTACCTCTACATCGCCCAGCCGCCGCTCTATCGCGTCAAGCGCGGCAGCGAGGAGACCTATCTGAAGAACGACCGCGCGCTGGAGCGCTTCCTGATCGACGAGGGCACCAAGGGCGCGGTGCTGCACCTGGCGACCGGCGCGCAGGTCGCGGCCGTCGACCTGGCGGCGCAGGCCGAGCGGGCACGCCAGGCCCGGCAGCTGATCGAGCCGCTGGCCCGCCGCCTCGGCAGCTCCCAGGTGGTCGAGCAGGCGGCGGTGGCCGGTGCACTGGGCACCGGCATGCTGGCCGACCCGGAGGCTGCCCGGGCCACCGCCGAGGATCTGGCGCGCCGGCTCGACATGCTGTGCGAGGAGCACGAGCGGGGCTGGAGCGGCGGCTTCGAGGAGACCACCACCGGCCCGGCCCTGGTATTCGCCCGCACGCTGCGCGGCGTGACCGAGCGATACCACCTGGACGGTGCCTTCCTGAAGACACCGGAGGCGCGGGCGCTCGACGAGCGGGCCGCCGAGCTGCACGAGCTGTTCGGCGAGCATGCGACGCTGGAGGCCAAGGACGGGCCGCGGGCGGTGCACGGCCCGATCGGCCTGATCGAGGCGGTGTTCGCGATCGGCCGCAAGGGCCTGACGGTGAACCGCTACAAGGGCCTGGGCGAGATGAACCCGGAGCAGCTGTGGGAGACCACGCTGGATCCCGACCGCCGCACCCTGCTGCAGGTCAAGGTCGCGCATGCCGACGAGGCCCAGGAGGTGTTCTCGACGCTGATGGGCGATGTGGTCGAGCCGCGCCGCGAGTTCATCCAGCAGAACGCCCTCAAGGTCGCCAATCTCGACGTGTAGCCGGCTGCCCCGACCGTGCGGCTGCGGACCGCGGCCGCCCGACCGATGAGGACCGATGAACATCCATTACGTCATCAACTCGCTGGACGGCGGGGGGGCTGCACTTCCTCTGGCGGACATCGTCGCGGTGCTGAATGCGGCCGGCCATCCGGTCCGGATCTCGGGACTCCGCCCGAAGGACCGCCGGGCCTGCCCCGGCCTGGACGCCGCCGGCATCCGGTACGAGATCCTGGGGCCCGACGGGCTCGGAACCCTCCGGGTCGCGGCGAGGCTGTGGTCCCGCCTGCGGGCCGACAGGCCCGATCTCCTCTGGACGTCGCTCACACGGGCCACGGTGCTCGGGCAATTGGCCGGCTACGCCCTCGGCGTTCCGGTGGTCAGCTGGCTGCACAACGCCTTCCTGACGCCGCGCAAGACCGCCTCCCTGCGGCGCACCAGGTCGCTGACCCTGCACTGGATCGCCGACTGCGAGGCGACGGCCGACTTCGCCGAGGCGGAGCTCGGCATTGCGCGGGGGAACATGAGTGTCTGGCCGCTCTTCGTTGCGGATCCGGGCTGGCCGGCCGCCACGGCCTGGAACCGGGAGGGGCCGTTCCGCATCGGCAGTCTCGGACGGTTGCACCGCAACAAGTGCTATGACGTGCTGATCCGCGCGGCCGTCCGGATAAGGGAACTCGACCCGTCGCTGTCGGACAATCTCGAGTTCGTGATCGCCGGGGTCGGACCCGAGCAGCGGGCGCTCGAGGAGATGACGCGGGAAAACGGATTGACGAATGTCCGCTTCATCGGCTTCACCGACGACCCCCAGGTCTTTCTCGCCGGGCTTCACGGCTATGTGCAGCCGTCGCACCACGAAGGCCTGTGCATCGCGGCGCACGAGGCGATGGCGGCGGGATTGCCGGTGGTCGCGACACCGGTCGGGGAGCTGCCGCGCAGCCTGGGCAGCCGCGGCGAGCGCGGCCTGCTGTGCGGCATCGGCGATGCCAGCGGCCTCGCCGATGCGCTTGTCGGGCTGGTGCGGGCACCGGAGGCGGCGGCGCAGATGGGCCGCCGCGCGCGCGACTACGTTCTCGGCGCCTATAGCGCCGCCGCCTTTCAAGAGCGTGGCGACGCGGCCCTCGACAGGATCGGCGACGCCCTCGCGGCGACCGGGCGCCGCCGGCCCGTCCCGCGCTGAGAGCGTGAGAATGTATCCCAGTGGCGCAGACCCCACTGGGATACATTCTCACGCTCTGAGGTCCGGCCGGCGATGAAGGCCCGCCGCGTAACGGTCCGTTAAGCCCAGCAGGGCTAAGTTCCGGCCCGGATCCGCCGGCAGTGCGGAGCCACCGTGCCGCTGCGCGCTCTCGCCGGCGGTCCCATTCGGGGTCGGAATGTACCGCATCTGCTTGGAACGGCTCGGCGCCGCCTGGCGCGACGGATCGGCGCTGTTCGTGCGCCGGATCCCGCATGCGCCCGTGCGCATCGCGGCCGTCGCCGGCCTGGCGGTGCTGTTCCTGGCGTTCCTCGTGCTCCAGGACCGCGAGCTGCGCCGCGAGCGCGGCGACTACAACTACCTGCTGACGACCAACAACTGGGCGGTATCGCAGCTCGAATACGAGGTCGAGCGCTTCCTGGGGGCGCTCGACCGCTTCATGCTCGGGGAGGCCGACACCGGCAAGGCGGAGCTGTCGATGCGGTTCGACGTGCTGTGGAGCCGGCTTCCGGTGCTCCTCGGTGCGGAGGAGACGACCGAGGCCCGGTTGATCGAGGGTACCGTGGCGATGCTGACGGCCTTTGCCGGAACCCTGGACGCGGTCGATCCCGAACTGGCCCTGCTGCAGCGCGGCGATCGCGACCGTCACGAGCGGATCCGCCGGGCCATCGCGTCCTGGCGGCCGGAGATCCGGTCGCTGACGATGGAGGTCTACAACGGCAGGCATTTCCATAGCCTTGCCCAGCGCACCCGCGAGGGCTACCGGCGCGCCGAGTTGTATCAGTGGGCGATGCTGGCGGTGGTGGCGGTGCTGGCGACCTTCCTCGGCGCCGAGGTGCTGCGCAGCGGACGCCGGGCCCGCGACGAGGCTGCGGCGCGGCGGGCGGCGGAGGCCGCCAGCCACGCCAAGTCCACCTTCCTCGCCACCATGGGCCACGAGCTGCGCACGCCGCTGAACGCCATCATGGGATTCTCGGAGATCCAGGAGCGGCAGGTGTTCGGCCCGGTGCCGACGCGCTATCGCGAGTATGCCCGGCACATTCACGCCAGCGCCGTCCATCTCCTGGGGGTTCTCGACGCGATCCTCGACATGGCGCGCATGGAGAACCGCCGCGCCACCTTGCACGAGGAGATCTTCGACCCGCGCGCCGCGCTCGACGAAGCGGTCCGGATGATCGACGCCGAATGCGAGCGGGCCGGCCTCGCGCTCACGGTGGAGGCGGTGCCGCAGAGCATGCTGCTGCGGGCCGACCCGCGCATGTTCCGGCAGATCGTCCTGAACCTCCTTTCCAATGCCGTGAAGTTCACCCCGCAGGGTGGCGAGATCGGAGTAACGCTGGCCCTCGATGGCGGCGACGCCGTCCTGGCGGTCCATGACAACGGGGTCGGCATCGCACCGGAGGCACTGCCCCGGGTCACCGAGGCGTTCTTCCAGGCCGACCAGTCGCATGCCCGCAAGCATCAGGGCACCGGTCTGGGCCTTGCGCTGGTCAAGGGGTTCGCCGAGCTGCACGGCGGCGCGGTCGCGGTCGCCAGCACACCCGGCAGCGGCACCCGCGTCGCCGTCCGATTTCCCGCCGAGCGGCTCCTGCCGGTGGAACTCGCAACCCCCGTGGCCCGCCGCGCCGGAGCCTGACCGGCACCCGGCGAATCGTCCGGTTACGCCGCCAGGCTCTCGCATCGGCCGTCCGTCCCGTGCTCTGCTGCCGCGAAGGTCGCATGGTGGCGACCGCGGGGGAGAGGGCGATGGTGTCTCGCGATCCGGTCTGGAGTGCTCTGGCATGCCGGTGGCTCTCGCCGCTGCCATCGGCGTTCTGAGGGCGAGGCGGATGGCAAACGTGCTGGCGACGTTCTCGGTGCTCGACCTGGCGGCTCTTGCGGTGTTCCTGTCGGCATGGGCCGGCTACGAGGCGTTCGTCGCCTGGTCGACGCGGCGCGGACGCAACCTGCCGGCGCGCATGCAGGTCTGGCGCGAACGCTGGATGGAGGCGGCGATCGGCCGCGACAACCGCATTCTCGACGTGCAGATCTTGCAGTCGCTGACCGGCAACTCGGCATTCCTGGCCTCGACCGCGATCTTCGTCATCGGCGGCCTCGCCGCCGCCCTCGGCGCCTCGGCCGAAGTGGCCCGGGTGCTGAACGGGTTCGACTACGTCGCGCCGACCACCCAGAACCGGTTCGGCCTGATGGTCGCGTTGATGATCCTGGTCTTCATGCATGCCTTCTTCCGGCTGGCATGGTCGATGCGGCTGCACAACAACGCCGCCGTGGTGCTCGGCTCGATTCCGCAGCCTGAGCAGGGTCCGGCGACGCTGGCGCTGGCGCGAGCCCGGGTGGCGGCCCGGCTGGTGACCCTGGCCGCCCGGCACTACAACGGCGGCATGCATGCGTACTACTTCGGCCTCGCGGCCTGCGCCTGGTTCCTGCATCCGCTGGTGCTGGTCGCGGCGACGGCATGGGTGGTCGGGACGCTGTACCGGCGCGAGTTCCGGTCACGCGCGCATGTCGCGCTGGAGATCGTGGACGGCGGTTGACGGCGCCTCCGGTTCAGGCGGCGGCGCGGCGCTCCTGATAACCGAGGATGGTCATGCGGATCAGGTCGGCGAGCAGCCGGAACTCGGGCTCGCGCACGGTGCCGATCTCGGTCCGCTCGGCGATCTCGTCGAGCGATGGCTGCAAGGTTTCCACGGTCATGATGCTCTCCCGCTGTCGTCTCGCCACTCTGACCGACCGACGTAAACACCCTGTCAACACATGTGGTTAATGAACCGTTCCCGGGCCGCATGCGGCCCGGGAGAAGCTGCTGCGTCGAGCCTTGCTGGACCGGGCGGGACCGGGACGCGTAGGCTCGGGTGGCGCGCACAGCTGGGGACGGGGCGATGGCGGCAGGCAAGGCTCTCACCACCATGGTGATCGGCAGCGACTACCGGTCGATGTGGGACGGCCTGTACCGCAAGAGCGTCGAGGCCTATGCCCAGCGGCACGATTACGAGCTGGTGGTCATTGACGCCAATATCGACCCCCGGCGGAGCGCGATGGAGCGCCACCCGCGCTGGCAGAAATGCCTCATCCTGGAACATCCGCGGCTTCGCGACCGCGAGCATGTCGCCTGGATCGACGCGGATGTCTTCGCGAACTACCGCTCCGGCCCCTGCGTGGTCGAGCACTACCGGGCGACCGACGGCGGCCGCGGCGGCATCGGCGCGGTGCCGTTCGGCGCCATCTTCACGACCGCGGAGGCGCTGGAGAACCGCTGGCATCGCGCCCATCGCGACGACGGCGGCACCTTCCGCCACGAGCCCGGTCGCGCTCCGCCGCAGCGCTACGCCGGGGCCGGGCTGCCGACCGACCAGGGCGATGTCGTCGACACCGGCGTGCTGGTGCTGCGCCCGGACCTGCACACCGGGTTCCTGCGCCGGGTCTACGAGACCGGGGCCGGGACTCCGCACCCCGGCGAGGCGCGGATGTGGCTGTCATACCGGATCCTCGAGGCGGGCCTGCTGAGCCCCCTCGATCCGCGGTTCAACAAGGTCTGGAGCGAGGAGGTGGTGCAGCACTACCCGTTCCTGCTGAACGCGGCGATGCGGCAGCAGCTGCCGATCATCGCGCTGTGCGTGACCGCCGCCTGGCTGAACGGCTACTTCCTGCACTTCCGGACCGACCGCCTGACCCGCGGCGATGCACGCTACATCATGACGATGTTCGACGACCCGGCGCGGATCAGCCTCGAAGCCCTGCTGCAGGGCAAGCCCACGAGCTGAGAGCATTCCCACGCTCTGAGGGCGGGTGTGGCGGCGTGTTCAGGCCAGGGACAGGGTGAGCAGTGCTATGCCCGGATCGTCGGGCACCGAGCTGCGCACGAAGCCGAGCTTCTCGCACAGCGCCAGCATGCGGCGGTTCTCGGTCATCACCGTGCCATGCAGCGTGGCGATGCCGCGGTCGCGGGCGTAGTCGATCAGGTCGCCCATCAGCCGCTCGCCGAGGCCGATCATCTGCCGGTCGGTGCGCACCATGATGGCGAACTCCGCGGTCTCGCCCTCGGGGTCCTCGGCCAGCCGCGACACGCCGATCAGCCCTTCGCCGTCGCCTGCCACGAACGCCATTTCGCGGCCGTAGTCGATCTGCGTCAGGCGCGCTGCCGATTCATGGCTGAGCTGGCGGATCGGCGCGAAGAACCGCAGGCGCAGGTCCTCCATCGAGGAGCGCGCCAGCATGTCGGCGATCCCCGGCTCGTCCTCCGGCCGGATCGGCCGGATCGACACCGTCGAACCGTCCGCCAGCACGGCGTCATGCACGAGGTGGCCGGGATAGGGGCGGATCGCCGGCCGCACCGCCTCGTCGGCCGCGGCGATGCGGATGCGGGCGTCGAGCGCGATCACCCCGCCGGGCCCGGCCAGCAGCGGGTTGATGTCGAGCTCGGCCACCTCCGGCAGGTCGAGCGACAGCTGGCCCACGCGCTCCAGCACGCGCTGGATCGCTTCCAGGTCGGCGGCCGGGCGGTCACGGTAGCCGCGCAGCAGGTCGTGCACCCGGGTCTGGGCGATCAGGTCCTGTGCCAGCACCGAGTTCAGCGGCGGCAGCGCTATGGCGCTGTCGCGCACCACCTCGACCTCGACGCCGCCCTTGCCGAACAGCACCGTCGGCCCGAAGACCTGGTCGCGATGTACGCCGATGATCAGCTCGTGCGCGTGCGGCAGGCTGGCCATCGCCTGCACCGTGAAGCCGTCGACCGTCGCCCCGCCGCTGCGCTCGGCCACCGTCGCCAGCATCGCCTCGGCGGTGGCCCGCACCGCCTCGGCCCCCTCCAGCCCGAGCCGCACGCCGCCGACATCGGATTTGTGGCTGATCTGCCGGCTCAGGATCTTCAGCGCGATCCGGCCGCCGATGCGCCCGGCGGCGCGTCCGGCCTCCTCCGGCGTGGTCGCGGTCAATGTCTGCACCACCGGGATGCCATAGGCCTCCAGCACCTGCTCGGCCTCCGGCTCGGTCAGCATCTCGCGGCCTTCGGCGGCGGCGCCGGTGATCACCGCGCGTGCCGCTTCGACCGCCGGTGCCGTCCATTCGTGCAGCGGCTGCGGCGTCTCCATCAGCAGCGCCTGGTGGCGGCGGTAGCGGACCAGATGCATGAAGCCGCGCACGGCCTGCTCCGGCGTTTCGAAGCTCGGCACCCGGGCGGCGGCGAACAGCTTGCGCGCCTCCGCGGCGGCGCCGTCGCCGAGCCAGTTGGTCAGGATCGGCGGCAGCCGGCGCTTGCCGGCGGCACCCTGCAGCACGTCGAGCGTGGCGCGCGCCGCCTCGCGGCTGTCGGCGATGGCGGTCGGGCAGTTCAGCACCAGCACCGCGTCGGTGCCGGGATCCTCGAGCACCGCGGCGACCGCCTCGGCGTAGCGCGAGCCCGGGGCGTCGCCGATGATGTCGACCGGGTTGCCGTGCGACCAGGTCGCCGGCAGGCAGGCGTCGAGGCGCGCCAGGGTGTCCGGCGACAGCACCGCCAGCCGGCCGCCGGCGTCCGACAGCGCCTCGGTCGCCAGCACGCCGATGCCGCCGCCGTTGCTGACG
>Ga0209347_1001794_pt1 | contig 31843 bp, 27 predicted proteins | sample AutmiccommuBRH23_FD_187382 | JGI IMG/M metagenome (GOLD analysis project Ga0209347, IMG submission 187382) | Deep subsurface microbial communities from Mt. Terri, Switzerland - Autotrophic microbial communities BRH/23 (SPAdes) (version 2) | ecosystem: Environmental > Aquatic > Deep subsurface >...
GGGGAACCGGACGACAAGATCTACCTGCCGGGGCGGGTCAACCCGGTCAATTTCACGAAAGCTCCCCGCCAGCTCAACTTGCTGAAGAGCATCCGGGATGAGGCGCACCGGTTTGCCATCACGTTCCATCGCCGCCGGCGGATTTCCCGGGCCCTCCAATCGGTTCTCGATGACATCCCCGGTATCGGCAATAAACGGAAAGCCGCTTTGCTGAAGCATTATGAAAGCATCGAGCAGATCCGGGCGGCAACGGTCGACGAAATCGGCGCGCTTCCCGGGATGAATGGGAAAGTGGCGAAGGTGTTACTGAAGGCGCTTGAGGCGCAGGCAACCGAAGCTGGCAACGGACAGGCAACCGATCCGTGAAAAGGTGTAGGGGCGGGTTTGAAACCCGCCCCAATATTTTTTTCGTGCGCGTGCGCGTAATCGTAATCAAGTTTTTTAATGCCGATTACGATTACGCGCACGATTACGAATTCAAACATGAAGTTCGCAAAAGGTTTTCTTCATGGATCTTCATGCGCTTCATGGTTAACGAATTTCGGTTTTTTGCTGTCCCCGATCTATTTCAGCTTGGCCATGGCGTCGACCAATGACTTCACCGCGTCGGCCGATTTCCGAAGCGCCGCGGCTTCCTCGTCCGTCAATTTGATTTCAATGATATCCTCGATCCCGTCGGCCCCGAGCTTGACCGGCACTCCGATAAACAAGCCGTTGATGCCGTATTCCCCATCCAGGTAGGCCGCGCAGGGAAGAATTTTTTTCCGATCCTTCAGGATCGCTTCCGCCATTTCGACGGCCGCGGATGCCGGTGCGTAGAAGGCGCTGCCAGTCTTCAACAGGCTCACGATCTCGGCCCCCCCGTTGCGGGTACGTTCCACGAGCGCGTCGATCCGATCTTTCGATAACAGTTCCGTAATCGGGATGCCGGCCACCGTGGAAAATCGCGGCAGGGGAACCATGGTATCGCCGTGTCCACCGAGCACGAAGGCATGGGTATTTTCAACGGACACATTCAGTTCCCGGGCGATAAACGTCCGGAACCGGGCGGAGTCGAGTACGCCGGCCATTCCCATGATCCGGTTCCGGGGGAACCCGCTCGCATCGAAGGCCACATGGCACATGGCATCCAGCGGATTGCTCACGATGATCAGTTTCGCCTCAGGGGACGCCTTCGCCACGTTTTCAACAACATTTTTCATGATACCGGCATTTGTTTTCAGCAGATCGTCCCTGCTCATTCCGGGCTTCCGGGGAATCCCGGCCGTGATGATCACGATATCGGAATTCCGGGTCTCCTCGTAATCGTTGGTGCCAACCAACCGGGCGTCATGCTTTTCGATGGGTGCGGCTTCGGCGAGATCAAGCGCCTTGCCCTGGGGCAACCCTTCGGCAATATCGACCAGGACTACGTCGCATAATCCTTTTTCAGCCAGCCGCTGGGCGGTAGTCGCCCCGACGTTTCCTGCTCCGACTACAGTTACTTTTCTGTCCATATCGACTCCTTTCGGTTGTTTGGGAAGGTACCCCGATGTTTCCATTCACCGGAGCTTATCCTTCAATATAATTTCGAATGAAGGGATGATCAAAAGGCCGGATTTCCCATGCCCTGCTGTTGGTCATAGTAAAATCAGATCTATATAATCCTATTTCCCACGGGAATGTCAATTGAGTTCGAAACTTGAACGAAATACTACCAGACCTTGACAATCCAACCTTATTTTTATAAGTATGAACGAGGTTCACCCCTGCAACCCGATTTCGGGGAAAACCTCCAAATGGTTTCGCCTGCGACAGCCGGTCGCGGCAGAATTGCCAGTTGTGATCAATCAGGAAACCAGACGTTACCCGAGCATTGCCCCGAATGCAAATTTCCTTCCCTTTTTCCCCGAGGTGAGTCATTTCCGCACGGGCAACACCGGCAAGGAATCGACAGTTGTTGATGCGTCACTGCGGTACAATGGAAGTGGATGTCCGAAAAAACGCAAAAATATCTTGAGGTCAGGGGCAATAATCAGTAATATTCATCCTTGTAGAATTCACTGATTTGGAACGAATTTCCGGAAAGAAATATTGCGCTAACGAATTCCGAGGCCTCAGATGAATTTCGGTGCAAATATCAAAACCATGTTGAAGGAAGCCGAGCTTTACCGTTCCCAGGGTCTGCTCAATGAAGCGCTCCAGCAATATAAAACGGTTGAGTCGATGATCCGGGAAAACGAACATGTTAAAAATCGGGATTCTCTTCTACAGAAAATATCCAATAAAATAAGCATGATCAAAGCGGAAATCGAAAAATTCGACAAGCCCTCGCCGCCGCCGAAGGTTTCCGAAAAAGTTCAGAAACTGATGCGGGAAATGTTTTCTTTCGACGATCCCGGGATCAAGGGGTCGGCCGCACTTGGGGGTGCGATTTCACTTGCCGAATTCGGACAGTACGACCAGGCGATAGAAGAATTCGCCCAGTTGATCGATTATAAAAACCTGCGCATGGAAGCGGCAAAAAATATCCTGAAATTCGGTATCAAGCACCAGGGGGCCGATCCGACCGTTTCCCGGTTCGAGAAATGGATCAGCGACACGCGCTTTACCCCCGAGGATATCGCAGTATTGAAGCATTACCTTCAGGATCTTTTGAAACATGCAGGAATTGAGAGCGATCTGGATCGCATAACAGCAGCCGCAGCCATCGAACCGGAATCCGAAGTCGATGACGAAGATCTTCTCGATATCAGTGCCATTCATCTGAAATTGCCCAAAGGTCCTCAAAAGAACGATAAAATCGAGCTTGATGTGAATTTTCAGCACGGCAACCAGATCAACCTGATTGTCTCCCAGAAAGAAAAGGGAATAATCGAGAGCCTGGATACCGGGGATCTGATCAACGGTGTAACATTTTACTCACCCGTTGCCATTTTTTCCGGCACCGTTCACGTCATGTCCAAAAAGCCGATCGGTGCAGGCCCCAAACGGGGTGATTTCAGCATCAACTTGAAGATTATCCGGATCGAAGCCGGTTAATCATTCCTTGTGCCAACTGTGTACACGGGTGGAGCTTGTCATGGCCGTTATCAATTTGAAGAATCGTGAAATCGAGTGCAAAATCGTATACTATGGCCCTGGACGTTGTGGCAAGACCACGAATTTACAATATATCCACAAAACATTCCGGAAACAGGTGACCGGTGACATGGTTTCCATCGACACCGATGGAGATCGGACCCTATTTTTCGATTTTCTCCCGCTCGGGCTTGGAAAAATCAAGGGGTGCGACGTCAAAGTCCAGTTGTATACTGTTCCCGGGCAGGTTCAGTACCGATCCACGCGGGAACTGGTCCTGAAGGGTGTGGACGGGGTGATTTTTGTTGCCGATTCCTTGAAAGTGCGTCGGGAAAAGAACATGATGTCGCTTAAGGATCTGCATGAAAACCTGAAAAAAATGAATATGAACATTATGAAGATCCCGCTTGTACTCCAATATAACAAGCGTGATCTGGAGAGTAAGGGATTCCCCCTCATGTCGATTGAACAGATGGAGCGGGATCTGAACCGGCAGCTTAAGGTTCCTCATTTCTCCGCCAGTGCGTTCACTGGTGAAGGCGTGGGCGGTACGTTGACGGAATGTATGAAATTGACGCTGAAGCATCTCCAAAAAGAATTTCAATGGGCCCAGGCATAAGACCTTATGAGTTCAAAAGTCGTTCTTAAAGGAAGTCTGGCGTTCATCGGTCTCGGCGACCTGCTGCAGCAGCTTGGCGGCAGCGGCAGCACGGGAACCATAAAGCTGATCTCGAAATACGCCGATGAGCCCGGGTATATCTATTTAAAAAACGGGAATCCGATAAACGCACAGTTCGAATCAGCGCGGGGACTGGAGGCGTTGAACGCGTTTTTCGGATGGACGGACGCGGATTTCGAATTTCTCGATGAAAAGGTGACGAGTGAACCAATAATCCGAAAAAGTCGCATGGAAATTATCCTTGACGGTCTTCGTATGGTCGATGACGGCATCATCCGGATACTTGGTCCCGGAGCAACGGCGGGCGGCAAGGGGTCGGATCTCCCTGTGATCAAGGGTCCGCTGATCGATTATGTCTATGTCGTCGACGAAGAGGAGTATCCCGCCGGAACGGATGTCGTCGTCCAGGACAAATTCGGCAACTGGTTCTGGGTAGTACTTTCCGGAAGCATGGAAGTCATAAGGATACTCCCGGAGGGGGCCGCACCGATCGTACGACTGGCCGACGGGGCCTATATCGGCAGTATTGTTTCCTTCCTGAGGGATGGACATGTCCGCAGCGCCACCGTAAAGGCGATCAGCGATGTCCAGCTCGGGGTCCTCGATTCCGAACTGATTGCCAGGGAATATTCGAGCCTTTCCGATGAATTCCAGAAAATTCTCATCTCCTTCGACAAGCGACTGAAACAGGTTACCGACACCTGCGCCCGGGCCGCCCTTAAGCTCGTTGTTGCCACGGAATTGCACAAATCCTCAAGCCCGTATATCTCCCAGAGCGAAAACGAAAATGCCTGTTTCCGTATTATCGCCGGGGAAGCCTATATCATCCGGGAATCGGCGGAAGGGCACATTCATCTCTGCACGTTATCGGCAGGCGATTTCGTGGGCCAGATTCCGTTTCTGAACACGTCCCATGAACCCTATTCCGCAAGCGCGTTTGTATCAGGGGATTTTGACGCGGAGGTGTATCCGCTTGCCTCGGCTCGAGAGGAGTACGAGGCCATGTCGCAAACTTTCAAAAACATGCTCCAGAACATGTCCATGAGTATATCGGTGACCACTGGACGGATTCTCGATCTCTTAAAAAAAACCGTGTAAGTTCTTACGGGAATGATAATTGTTTTCATTATATCGGCGGTGGTGACGAATACCGGAAAATGACAAGGAGTCAATTCAATGGAAAAGGATCCCAGGCGCGGACAAGAGCGGTACGATTCGCTCAATCTCTTGTCCTATGTATGTCTCGATTCCGATGGGAAAGAATGGAACCAGGGGATGGGGCGTACATTAAATATCAGTGAAACCGGTCTTAAACTCGAAACTCATGAGCCGATTGAGACGCAATTTATCGTGTTGTTGTCCATCGGCATGGAAGACGAACTCGTCGATATCAAGGGGAATGTGGTTTATTGCAACCGGGGGGCGGAAGGACGGTTTGAATCCGGCATCAAGTTCACGGAAGTGGAGCCGGAAACCCTTCCCGTGCTCAAGCGGTTTATCCGCGTATTCGAGAACCAGTACGATTGAGAAAAAGTCAATATTTGGAGGAACTGAAAGCATCACATGAACGAACATATTCTCTATGAAACCAGTTTTCCGGATTTAAACCTGTTCAAGCGGGGAAAAGTCCGGGATATCTACGATATGGGAGACAGCTTATTACTGGTGGCCTCTGACCGGATATCCGCGTTCGACGTCATCATGGCGGACCCGATACCGGACAAGGGAAAAATCCTCACCCAGATCTCCCTTTACTGGTTCGAGGTGATGAAGCCGATCATATCGAATCACATCATCAGCAGTGATGTGGAGCAATACCCCGATGTCTGTAAGCCGTATGCGGCGTCTCTCCGCGACCGAAGCATGCTGGTTCGGAAAGCGGAACCGTTGCCGGTCGAATGCGTAGTCCGTGGCTATATTTCGGGGTCCGGATGGAAATCCTACCAGAAAACCGGCGAGGTCTGCGGCATTCGCCTTCCCGATGGGCTCAGGGAATCCGATCGTCTTCCCGAACCGATTTTCACGCCTTCCACAAAGGCGGAACTCGGCGAACACGATGTCAATATTGCTTTTGATGACGTGGTCGGAATGATCGGCGGGGCGCGTGCCGACCAGATCCGGGATATCAGTCTTGATATTTATCGCCGGGGGGCGGAAATCGCCTTGCAAAACGGGATTATCATCGCGGACACAAAATTCGAATTTGGACTGATTGGCGATAATCTGATTCTGATCGATGAAGTGCTGACCCCGGATTCTTCGAGGTTCTGGCCGAAAGCGACGTATACCCCGGGAGGTCCCCAGGCAAGTTTCGACAAGCAGTACCTGCGGGATTATCTCCAGTCGATCAAATGGAATATGGCGCCCCCGCCCCCGCCGCTTCCGGAAGCGGTCATTGAAAACACCCGCCGGAAATACATGGAAGCCTTGAATGCCCTTATCGCCTGATGATCCGCCCAGACCCCGCCATTATTCGTATTGAAACGATTTGCCTGGAAGACGAGCGTTACCGCATCACGCGGGAGCAGGACCTCGGCGCGCTGATCCGATCAATCGAGCACCTGGGGATGATAAATCCCCCGGTGCTCGAGCAATCGCCCGAGGGATATCGAGTGGTTACCGGATTCCGGCGACTGCAGGCATACCGCCGGTTGGACCGGACCCAGATCGAGGCCCGCCTCGTAAACCATACCTGCCGGGAAATCGACTGTCTCAAGCTGGCGATTGCCGATAACGCCATGTCGAGACCGTTGGATATTCTCGAGGAAGCCACGGCCGTGGTCAAGTTGTCCGCTCATTTCACGGATCCGCGAACGTTCCGTGAAACCGCGGCGCTTCTCGGCATTTCGGTAAATTCGCAACTGGCCGACAAATACCGGTGTCTTTTGCGGCTTCCCGAGGGCATACGTCAACAAGTGGCCTCAGGTGTCATGCCCCTTGCAATCGCCTTGGAACTCGAATCCGTGGATATGCCATCGGCACTTGCCGTAGCCGGCCTGTTCAGTATGGTCCAGCCGACCCTCAGCCAGCAGAGGGAACTGTTGTCCTTCATGCGGGACATCGCCGCGGCGGCCGGAAAATCCCTGTCCGAACTCATTGATGAACCGACTATCGCCGAAATCTGTCATGCGGATCTGGACAGGAAACAGAAGATCGTATTGCTGAGGTCCGCCATCCGGCGATGGCGGTACCCGCATCTGAGCCGTGCGGAAGCGGACTTTATCGACCGCCGTAAAAAACTGGACCTGCCTTCGGGAATGGTGCTCCAGCCGCCGAAAGATTTTGAAAGCCCCGCCTACAACCTGACCCTGATATTTGAAACTCCGGATGATCTGCGTCAGCAATCCGAACGGTTGCAGGAAATTTCCCTTCACCCGGAACTCCACGCTATTTTAGAACGCGACATTGAAGATCCATAAGATCTATATCGACCGCGAGGTCGCCGAATTCCCCGAGACCCGGACCATTTGCCACCGACTGAACAGACCGGTCGAATACCTGGACACTCCGGAAACGCTGTACCGATCGATTGCGAATGCTCCCGACCCGGAATCGTTCGGCAAACACGTCTTGTGGCTGACCCGGAACAAGGGGGCCTTCTTGAGGGATTGCCCGGGAACGGCCAATTACACCTGCTGCAATTACCGCATCCTGCACATCGGTTCGTATTGTTCCATGGATTGTGCCTACTGCATTCTCCAAGTCTATTTCCATCCGCCGGTCCTGACCTTTTTTGTCAACCACGGGGAGATGCACGCGGCCCTGGACCAACTTTTTTCCAGTGCCGTCGTTTCCCGGGTCGGAACCGGGGAATTCACCGACAGCCTGATCTGGGAAAACCTCTATCCAATTTCGTCACAGCTGATCCGCCGGTTCGCCGTCCAGGACCATGCCGTACTGGAACTGAAAACTAAAACCACCGCCGTCGCTGGTCTCCTGGAACTGCCCCACCAGCGCAAAACCATTCTTTCCTGGTCGTTGAATACACCCCGGATTATCGCCTCGGCGGAACGTTTTACCGCACCGTTGGATGCGCGGATCCGGGCGGCGGCGGAATGCCAGGCGCACGGATATCCCCTGGCATTCCACTTCGATCCAATGGTGATTTATCCCGGATGCGAGAAGGAGTATGTCGAGGTGATCGACCAGCTGTTCGAGCGGATTTCCCCGGAAAACATTGTATGGATCAGCATCGGATCCTTCCGGTTCATTCCCGCGTTAAAGACGGTCATTGAGCGTCGTTTTTCCGATTCCGGGATTGTTTACGGAGAATTCATCCGGGGATTGGATTCCAAGATGCGGTATTTCAAGCCGTTGCGGATCAAATTGTACCGTGCCCTGGCGGATCGAATCCGGAGCAGGGGACCGGAGATCACGCTTTACTTTTGCATGGAAGACGATGAGGTCTGGAAGAAATCCCTGGGGTTCACCCCGGCGGACCACGGGGGGTTGCCCCGGATGCTTGATCGGAGTGCCGTTCGGCATTGCGGCCTGGATGAAAATGCTCAGTCGGGTTGACGTGCCATTAGTTTCTTCATTATTGCCTTTCCAAGGAGTCGCCCCATGAAAAAATCAATCTCTTACCTTTTGCTTTTCGGATTCATCATGTCGTCATTCCCGCTCTTTCCGGCTTTGGCGCAACAGATTTCCGTAACCGGCCAAGCCGCGGAATCGGCGGAAAAAGATGCCCGTTCCTGGTTTGAGAAAGGCGCGCTCCTTGCTACTTACGGCAACAGCAACGCCGCCATCCGGGCATTCAAGAAGGCGATCGCAATTGACTCCGGGTATACGGAAGCCTATTTCAGCATGGGCGTGGTTTATGGTGATATGGGAGATTACCCGAGCGCCATCGCTGCCGTCAACCAGGCCATCGGGAACGAACCGGAGAATGGTCGGTTTTATTACGGCAGGGGATGGATTTATCAGCTGTCCGGGGTCATGGAAAACGCCCTTGCCGATTTCCGAAAAGCGGCCGGATTGGGAAACCCGGAAGCCGTAAAATATCTGGAAGAAATTGCAACCCGGACGCCGAAGGTATAAACTGAGTTCCATTTCAATGCTCGCGGAGAAACAAATGCAGATCATCACCACCCATCAAGGTACTGATTTCGACGGCCTGGCGTCCATGATTGCGGCCAGGATTCTTTATCCGGAAGCGATCCCTGTGCTTCCGAAATCAGTTAATCCCAATGTGAAAGCATTTTTGTCCATCCATAAGGACATGTTCGAATTATCCCGTCCGGATGATATCGATATGGCCGCCGTAACCCGCCTGATTGTGGTGGATACCGGACAATGGAACCGCCTGGACCGGATTCGTGAGCTGCAAAAAAAGCCGGGCCTTGAGGTGTACTTGTGGGATCATCACGAAAACCATTGTGATATGGATCCGGTCTGGAAATGCCAGGAACCGATCGGGGCCAACATTACCCTGATGATCCGGGCGATAAAGGAACAGTCAGCCTCCCTGTCGCCCATACAGGCGACCCTGTTCCTCTGTGGGTTATACGAGGACACCGGCAGCCTGATGTTTCCCTGCACAACCGTGGAAGACGCCTATGCGGCCGCATACCTGCTGGAGAACAAGGCGGATCTCACCATTCTCAGGACTTTTCTCCAGCCGGCATACGGACAGAAGCAGAAAGAGATCCTTTACGAGATGCTGAAATCGGCAAAACGCAAAATCATCAACAATTACAATGTCAGCATCAACATCACCGAAATCACGGGGCACATCAATAACCTGTCCCTTGTGGTCCATATGTATCGCGATATCCTGAATGTCGATGCGGCATTCGGGATTTTCGTCCACAAGGAAACCGACAAATGCATCGTGATCGGCCGCAGCAGCACGCCCGATATCAATATCGGATCGATTGTGAGGAGCATGGGAGGGGGCGGGCATCCCGGCGCCGGATCGGCCATGCTCAAATCGGTCAACCCGACGGCGCTGAAAGAGTGGATTATCGAACTGCTAAAGGGAAATCAGGAGAGCAGCATCCGGGTCTTTGACCTCATGTCCTACCCGGTCAACTCGGTTGCTTCGGATACCCCCATGCACGAAGTGGAAAAATTATTGAGGGAAAAAGGATGTACCGGTATGCCGGTGATCGAAGACGGGAAACTGCTCGGCGTCATATCGCGACGCGATTTCAACAAGATCAAGAATCCCGCGCGGCTGAAATCACCCGTAAAGGCGTTTATGAGCACCAACCCGATCACCATTACACCGGACAAAAGCCCGATGCACGCCGCCCGCCTGATGGTGAAATATGATGTCGGCCGATTGCCGGTAATGGAAAACGATCAGGTGATCGGGATCATCTCCAGAACGGATGCCATGCGGTTCTTTTACGATATGATTCCCGAATAATTGCAAAGCGGTTACGCCATTTCGAGCATTTTTTCGACCAGCATTTCAATTCCGACCGCCACCTCCCGTATGCCGGGGCCGAGCATGTACGCGGGGGTCGTGACAAGCCGATTGGTTTCGTCAACGTGGATCGCGTCTACCGCGCAGACTTTGTGACATCCGCCCATCGCCTCGATGGCATCGGCGGTTCCCAGGTCATTGCCGATGGTGACTTCCGGATGTCTTGCCTGAAGCACCCGCGACAGTACGGTGGGGGAAATGCATATCCCCCCGATCGGCTTCCGGGCATCCGCCATTTCGGTTATCAACCGGCTGACCTCCAGGTGGACGTCGGCTTCCTTTCCTCTGATAGCGAAATTACTTAGGTTTTTCGCCGCGCCGAATCCCCCCGGCAGGATCAGCCCATCGAGATCGCCGGCAACGACATCCTTGACATTCCGTATTTCCCCCCTGGCGATTCGAGCCGATTCGACCAAGATATTCCTTTTTTCGCCGGTCGATTCGCCGGTCAGATGGTTGACCACGTGATACTGGTCCATATCCGGGGCCATGCAGATGGCCTGCGCACCTTTTCGATCCAGCGCCAGCAGGGTGATTACCGACTCATGGATTTCAGCGCCGTCATATACGCCGCATCCGGAAAGTAGAACGCCGATTTTTTTCATTGGGACTCCTTTTCCGTGAGTGCCGGAACCAGATACCAAAGATGATCCGATATAAATGATTACTGTTCAGGGGGATGATCTGCTCTCCTTATCAATGAATCCGATTTGCGTCAATCGGATTTGACATGGATATAATCATTAATTCGGATATTTAAGAATTAAACGATATGAACAATCCGAATATGGCTTATAATTGGAGATAAAAGCGTAAACGGATATTCTAATCGGGGAAATTTTAGAAAGCACTTCTTCCAGAAACAAGCGATACTGCCAATTATTCAGACAGGAGGATTTCGAATGCCCGATCTCGAGTGGAAAGTAGGAGAGCTGCTGGAACTATCCGGCTATTATTGGAAAACGTGTACCCTCCATGCAGCGGTCAAACTCGACATTTTTACCCTGCTGGCGGAATCAACGGTGAGCGCTGAAGTGGTGTCAAAAAAGGACGGGGGAACGGCGGACGGGGTCGACCGGTTGCTGAATGCCCTTTGTGCAATGGGACTGCTGGCAAAAACCAAAGACCGGTATGCCGACACCGAACCGGCGCGCCGTTATCTCGACCGTCGATCCGAAGATTACATTGGGTACATCATCCTGCACCATCATCATCTGGTCGAATCCTGGGCACGCCTTGATGCCGCGGTAAAAACGGGGCATCCGGTCAGGACCCGGACTTCTCATTCAACCGAGCAGGAACGGGAAAGTTTCCTCATGGGGATGCACAACCTTGCCCGGCAAATCGCCCCCCGAATTGCGGAAATGCTCGACCTGGAAAACCGGGGCCATCTTCTCGACCTGGGGGGAGGGCCGGGGACCTATGCAATTCATTTCTGCCGGAAGTACCCCCGGTTGACCGCCACCGTCTGTGATCTGCCCGGCTCCCGGCCGCATGCCGAAAAGAATATCGCCGCTCACGAATTATCCGACCGGGTTCAATTCCATGATGTCGACTATCTCGCGGATGATCTTCCCGGCCAGTACGATGCGGCCTGGTTGTCGCATATACTCCATGCCGAGGGGCCCGACGCATGCGCCATGATCCTGAAAAAGACCGTTTCGGTTCTTAGACCCGGCGGGATACTTCTGGTCCATGAATTCATCCTGGCCGATTCGATGGACTCCCCGCTGTTCCCTGCACTTTTTTCCCTGAACATGCTCATCGGGACGGATGCGGGGCGGGCATATTCGGAAATGCAACTCAAGGAGATGCTCCGAGCGGCCGGATGCCGCAATATCGAACGACTTGAATTCAAGGGACCGAATGATTCGGGAATTCTGGCGGGAGAGGTCTGAGATTGATGCTTTGGATACAAAGCCGGAATGGGCTACTTCTAGGGAACTCATGTTTTAAATTTGTGAGCGTGCGCGTAATCGTAATCGGGACTTCAAACCCCGATTACGATTACGCGCACGCTCACGATATGCATGAACATTCCTTCGCAAAACGTTGCGTAGCGGGTTACGACGCCATCACGGTTCGATCCGCTGGACGATGTGCCCTTCACCATCGATCATGAAAACGAGAAAGCTGTTTTGCCGGGCGTCCTGGCAAAGAATATCGAACATCACCGCCTGAACCTCATATTTTGTCTTTTCCCGGCGGGGCATGTTGACCAGACAGGACAGGGCATTTTCCTTAGTTTCAAACGTGGGGATGTAGGAGATTCCGGCTTCCTCGTCATGGAGACCGACGAATCTTTCCTCTCCTCCGGGGTTTTCAACCGCTACATATACCCACTGGTCATTTTCAGGTCGCTTGGTCATTTTTTCCCCTTTCACTGGTTTATGTGTTCCGCAATATTACAGTCATAGATAAATATTTTCGGTAAAATGTCAATGATGGTGTCGGCGGCACCCGCGCTTGCCGTGACAATTTTGCAGGCACTTAGATTGACACATCCAGTCAAAACGTACTATGTTTCAAGTAGATAAGAAACTTCGACTAATTTAAACACGCAATAGCGGAACACTGAAGATCAATGCATCATGGGACTGTCCCTTTCCGTGAACTTCCGACTGTCGTTAATGCCGAACAGGATCCGGTTGTTTCCCCTGGATCACGGTCATGCTGATTTCAGGTAGCCGCCGGATCGGATTTATCGCGGACAGCCACGGAAGCTTATCTGCCCTGCGCTGTGGCATTGATAGCCTCATTTCAATGAAGTGCGACGCCATTGTGCACCTGGGTGATTTTTGTGATTCGGTTCATCTGGAGGAGTTGGGGGCTATCTTTGATTTGCTACAGGAAAGCGGCATCCAGGTGATAAAAGGGAATAATGATTACCAGGTGGAAAAAATGCTCCGGAGTGGCTATTCTAATCATGGCGTTGACGAGAAACGCAGGTGGTTATCGTTTTTGGATAAAACCCCGATTATGCGTGAATGGAAGAACCTCTGTTTTGCCCATTCGATGCCTTTTGACTCCATAAGATCATTCTACGAACCGGTTGATACGGGGGCGACCGATCGGGCAAGGGAAATTTTCGCCGCCACGGAATATCGCTCGCTTTTTTGCGGCCACTCGCACGTCCCGGTGTTTTTCCGCCATCGCGCGGGAAGGGTCACTCGTGAGTCGATGACGGCCGGTCGACCGGTTGGCATCAACTCCTTGGAACGTTATATCTTTATTATCGGATCCGCCGTAAACGGTGAATACGGGATATTCGATATGGAGCGGTCGCAGTACAAACGACTGACGCTCTGAAATAAATCGGAAGCAATCAGGATGCTTACTCTGCTGAAACAGATCGGATGGCTATATGAAAAAAAAGCTCGAAACCCTAGGAATCTGCCTGGGCGCATCGACCGTATCGGTCGTTCGACTGGCGGTTCCCCCCGGTGGTAACCCGGATTCCGGCGAATCCGCTGTCACCCGGATCATCTCGACATCGGTCTTTCCCCACGGGGGTGATCCCCGGAAAACATTGCTGGCCGTCCTTGAGCAGTATGGTCCGGAACGGATCGACCGGATCGCGGCAACAGGTCGCCGGTTTCGTCATTTTGTGGACCTTTCCACCATTTCCGAACCCGAGGCCGTGGAATACGCCTACCAGCATGTTGCCCTCCCGGGGATTGCCTCTCCGGCGATCGTTTCGGCCGGCGGTGAAACTTTCATGGTCTATGTCCTCGACCGTTATGGCCGGGTAAGCAATGTACGGACAGGAAACAAGTGCGCTTCGGGGACCGGTGAGTTTTTCATTCAGCAGCTTCGACGGATGGGCGTTTCGATCGAGGACGCCGCCAAATGGTCGGCGACCGAAACGCCCCATGGCGTATCTGGCCGGTGTTCCGTTTTCTGCAAATCCGATTGCACCCACGCCATCAACAAGGGGATTCCCAAGGCCCGGGTGACCGCGGGCCTCTGCCGGATGATGGCCAACAAAATCCTGGAACTTCTGAAAACCATCAGTAAAGAAAATATCATGATCGTCGGCGGTTCGGCCCGAAACCGAATGATGATCGATTATCTGAAGCAGGAACTGCCCGGCCTGATCGTACCGGATGCGGCTCCCTGGTTCGAAGCGCTGGGCGCGGCGCTCTGGGCCGCGCAAAACGAAACCCGGCCTTTTCCCGGCTATGATGGCTTGTTTGTGAAAGGGGCGGTTTCGTACAACATGCTGGAACCCCTGAGACAGTTCGAAAATCGGGTGACCTTCAAATCAATGGTGAAGGGGACGGTAAAGGCGGGCGACACTTGTATTCTCGGGCTCGATGTCGGATCGACCACCACAAAGGCGGTGTTGTTGCGGACAAAAGACAATGCCATGGTCGCGTCCGTCTACCTCAATACGGATGGCGATCCGGTCGGTGCATCGCGGGCATGTTACCGGGCGCTCCTCGATCAGGTCCGGCGGGAAACAGAACCGGAAACGATAACCATCACGGGCCTCGGTGTCTGCGGGTCGGGCCGCCAGATTGCCGGACTGCACGCATTGACCGACGGGGTGATCAATGAAATCATCGCCCATGCCGCGGCGGCGGTTTATTTCGATCCCGGGGTCGATACCTTGTTCGAGATCGGCGGGCAGGATGCCAAGTACACCTACATCACCAGTGGCGTCCCCTCCGATTATGCCATGAACGAAGCCTGTTCGGCCGGAACCGGGTCGTTCCTGGCGGAGTCCGCCTATGAAACCCTCGGGGTCGCGGTGACCGATATCGCCGATATTGCCTTAACCGGCGATTCCCCGCCGAATTTCAACGATCAGTGCGCGGCGTTCATCGCATCGGATATCAAGACGGCCATCCATGAAGGGATTGCCCACGAAAATGTGGTCGCCGGCCTGGTCTACTCGATTTGCATGAACTACACCAACCGGGTAAAGGGAAACCGTCCGGTCGGCGAAAAAGTGTTCATGCAGGGGGGGGTCTGTTATAACCGGGCCATACCCCTGGCCATGGCGGCCCTTTCCGGAAAACCGATCGTGGTTCCCCCGGAACCGGGACTAATGGGCGCCTTCGGGGTGGCCCTGGAAATTAGAAAACGGATCGATCTCGGGCTCATGGAAGAAAAGAGTTTCGATCTGGCCAGCCTGGCGGAACGGGAGGTCGTCTACAAAAAATCCTTCACCTGCAAAGGCGGGAAGGAAAAATGCGACCGGCGATGCCCGATCGCGGTCATCGAACTCGAAGGGCGAAAATATCCTTTCGGCGGGGCCTGCAACCGGTATTACAACCTGAGATACAACCTGGAATTTGACATCGGCGGTCTCGACCTCGTTTCGGCCAGGGAACGGCTGATCTTTGATCCGCACCTTGCCGGTGAACCGGAGCCCGATCCGGCGGCTGGCCGCCGGACCGGCATCAACCGGAGCTTCCTGGTCGACACCTATTTTCCGTTTTACGCCACTTTTTTCAAGGAAATCGGGCTTACTCCGGTGCTTCCGAAAACCGCTTCCCAGGAAGGGATCGACCAGCGGAATGCCGCGTTTTGCCACCCGGCGGAACTTGCCCACGGTTACTTCTATTCCCTGATCACCGAAGCGCCCGTACCCGATTACATATTTCTGCCGCATGTCCGGGCGATCCCGAGCAGTAACGGCAATTCTGTTTCCCAGGTCTGCCCGTTCGTCCAGAGCGAACCGTTTTACCTGACCACGACCTACCGCCAGGCCATTGCCGAGTTAAAAGGGAAGGGGACCCGGTTTTTAACCCCCTTCATCGACATGACCGGCGGATTGGATGCCGCCGGCCCCCCGCTCCTGGAAATGGCCCGCGGGATGGGAATCGATGCAGCGGTTGCCGGCGCTGCCGTCCGGAAGGCGATTGTCCGCCAAGCCGACTGTTTCGATCGAATGAAGGCGCTTGGGCGGGAAGCACTGGCCCTGCTGGAGAAGGATCCCGATCGGGTCTCCGTGGTCATGTTCGGCCGCCCCTACAACGCGTTCGTGGAGGAAGCCCACATGGGAATTCCCCACAAGCTCGCCTCGCGGGGGGTCATGGTGATTCCGCTCGATTTTCTTCCCATAGAGGACGAACGGGCCAAACGCCACATGTACTGGGGAATGGGGCAATTGATCCTGAAAGCCGCCCGGTTTGTCAAACGCCATCCCCAGCTGTTCGGTACGTTTATCACCAATTTTTCCTGTGGTCCCGATTCGTTCCTGGTCGGTTATTTCCGCGAAATCATGGGACAAAAACCGTCATTAACCCTTGAGCTTGACAGCCACACCGCCGATGCGGGGATCGAAACCCGGATCGAGGCGTTCCTCGACATCGTTGCCGAGTACCGGCAGTTGCTCATTAACAAAAAAGCGGGGCCGGTTGTCCGTTCGTTTGTTCCGGCGAAAACGCTCACCTCCAACGGCCTGCCCTCGGTCGTCACCTCATCCGGAACCCGACTGGCGTTCACCGATCCCCGGGTCAGTTTCCTGATCCCTTCGATGGGTCAGTTGGGAACCGAACTGGTGGCGGCCGTCTTCCGCGATGCCGGTTTTCACGTGGCCCCGCATCCTCCCGCGGACGAGCATATGTTGAAACTCGGCCGAGCCAATACCTCCTGCAAGGAATGTCTCCCCCTGATTCTGACCACCGGGACGCTCCTGAACTACCTTGAGAACCGGAAGCGGGATGGCGAGGTGGTCGTCTATTTCATGGCCACGGCCTCCGGTCCCTGCCGGTTCGGCCAGTACGCCGTGTTCATGGAAGACCTGATCCGCCGGTTGCAGATCCCCGATGTGGCCATCCTGTCGCTGACTTCGGATAACACCTATTTCGGGATCGAGGGGCAGTTCGATTATTATAAGGCATGGTGGAGCCTGGTTATTTCCGATCTCATGGAGGACATCCGCGCGATGATCCTCGCCAATGCCGCCGATCCCCGTCAGGGAACAGCCGTTTTCAATGACCAGTGGCAACGCATTGTCGCGGAAATGGAGCATGGAAATTTCCGCTCCATTTCCGATCAACTGGAAAAAACGGCGTATCTGCTGGGACAAATTCCGATGAAACGCCCCGTACATGACGTGCCGGTGATTCTCCTCACCGGCGAAATCTTTGTCCGGCGGGACGGGTTGTCGCGCCAGTATCTGACCGAACGTCTTGCCGAAAAGGGATTTGCCGTCATGTGTTCCCCGGTTTCCGAGTGGATCCGGTATTCGGATCACTGGATCCGAAATGACAAAGAAGAATGGGGACGGATGTCCTGGGGAGAAAAATTGAAGTTCCGGATCCGGCATGTCCTGATGACCCGGTATGAAAAACGGTTCTCCGGCGCTTTGGTGAAATCCGGTCTGGTCCCCGGTCTTCCCGCGGACGTCCCGACCGTCATCCGGAATGCATCGGCATATGTATCCCCCAAGCTGGGTGGGGAAGCGATCCTGACCGTGGGGAGCGCCCTGACCGAGATTGCATCTGAGGTGGCGGGAGTTATCGCCATCGGCCCGTTTGGCTGTATGCCGAACCGGGTATCCGAATCGATCCTGACGGAAGTCATGACCCGCGCGGACAAGCTGAAGGTATATAGCCGGAACAACCATCTCGACCGGGTGCTTGCCGACATCGAGGAACTGCCGTTCCTGGCCATCGAGACCGACGGCTCGCCATTTCCTCAGTTGATCCAGGCCAAACTGGAGGCGTTTTGCCTGCGCGCCGAACGGATGCATGAACGGATGATACATACCAACCGGCATTAACAGGATGTTGAAAGACGACTTTTGCCGATGCGGTGTTAAAATTCGACTCAAAATGTGCATTTACGACATGTAAATTCCGCTTTTTCTTTCGCCGAATACAGCCCTCCCTTCAAAATTTCCGGATTATCGGAACTTATAATTCGTGCTCTTGCTCGTGCGCGTAACCGTAATTGGAACTTCAAAACCCGATTACGATATCGCGCACGAGCAAGAGCACGATAGGGACATGAGCGATCCTTCCCGCAAAAACGCCGCGCAGCAAATTTCGACGCTTCCAAGGAACTCGATTCAGCACCCCTGCCGCGAATGTCTCAAATCGTAGGATGTGCTGACGCAGGAAGCGCATCAATCGCGATGCGCTTCTTGCGTCACACCCTACATAATGGCCAACGAAGTTTACTTTCCGCAAAAACGCGGCGAAGCCGAGTTGGTAGCTTTTTTTACGAAGCGATCATATTTTGCTTGACGAAAAATCGCTCAAAAAATAAATTTGGAGACTTTGTGCCGGAGCTGGACCCCAGTCCCGGGAAACCCCTTATGAAAAGATTTATCCCAATGCTCCCGGGAATCTATCTAACGGCTTTCGACTGTCCGGACCTGTTTTCCGCTCTCGACCCGGATACGCTCGCTGATTCCGCATCGGTGTGGCAAACGGATGTTTCCCGATATTCCCCATGGGTGCGGGAAGAGTTGGCGGTCCCCGGCGGCGACCGGCTCCCGTTCTGGCGGGCCGAAGGGTATCGCGGCGGGGCTACTGTTTTCATCACGGGTGCGTGCCCGTCCACCATGAATGTCGCCCGGGATCTGGTCGCGTTGAAATTGATGTCACCCTGGGATTCGGTCCTCGCGGTTGAACAGAGCGCCGGTCGCGGCCGGAAAGAGCGAACATGGATTTCCCCGGCCGGAAACGTTTACGGGAGCTGGTACTGGCCGCGTCCGGGGGAATCCGGAAGCGCATTGGCGTCGCTTCTTGCCGCCACGGCGGTCGCTTCCGGGCTGGAACGGAAGGGGATCCCGATCCGGATCAAGTGGCCCAATGACCTGATCGTCAATGACCGGAAAGTTTGCGGTATCCTGGTGGAAGACCGGGGAGGGGATATCGTCGTGGGGATCGGGATCAACATCGTATCCGCCCCCCCGGACGCGCAGCTTCGGGACGATTTTGTCATCCCCGCCGCACGCCTCGATTCCGTCAAACCGGGAATTACCCCGCTCGCGTTATGGGTCGACCTGGTCGAGTCCGGTCGCACACTGGTGGAAGAGTTGTCAGGATCTCTTTCGCCGGCGGAATTTGTCCGGGTCTTCGAGGGCCGGATGGCATGGATCGGCCGGAAAGTATTGATTCGGCGGGGATCGGAAGCGCCTTTTCCCGCCACGATCATCGGGACAAGTGAGGACGGCGGTTTGAAGATACGGCGGGAAGGGCGTATTGAAGTCCTCTACACCGCGAGCATGATTCCCACGGAGTGAATGCATCCGTATTAGATATAAATAATTAAGCTGAATATTTTCACGTAACACCTTTAAGATTGGATTTAATTATGCCCGGCACAGCTGACCAGAAGACATTCGAACAAGTCCAGTTGGAGATTGAGGGAAAACCGATACTGATCGCCAACCGGGGGATTCCCGCCCGCCGGATCAGCCGTTCCATTTCCGAGCGGCTTGAGGCAATCGCCATCATGACGGCCACCGACGTGGACAAGACCTCCCCGTCGACCCTCGGCGCCCATGAACTCCTCCTTCTCGGAGACGACCCGAAAGCCTACCTCGACCTGGACCGGATTATTGCCATGGCCAAAAAGCGGGGGATCATCGGGATCCATCCCGGGTGGGGGTTTGGGGCGGAGGACGACAGTTTTCCCCAGAAGTGCGAGGCGGCGGGGATCACCTTTATCGGTCCGCCGGCCGGTCCGATGAAAACCCTTGGAAACAAGGTGGCGGTCCGCCGTCTGGCCCGGGAACTTGGGATCCCGGTCGTCCCCGGTTCGGATGCGGCCGTAACGGTTCCCGAAGCCCGGGTCATCGCCGCGGAAATCGGATTCCCGATCATGCTCAAGGCCGAGGGGGGCGGCGGGGGGCGGGGAATTTACGAGGTCTACTCCGAGGACCAGCTTGAATCGTCTTTCAGCAAAGCCTCGGTCATGGCCGAGGCGTCCTTCGGCAACCCGCGCGTTTACGTGGAAAAATACCTGCCCTCGGTCCGGCACATCGAAATCCAGGTGATTGCCGACCAGTACGGCAACGTCTTCGCCTTTGACGAACGGGACTGCTCGGTGCAGCGGAATCACCAGAAACTCGTCGAAATCACCCCGTCGCCCTGGCCCCTGATGACCCCGGAATTGCGGGAGCGGTTAAAGGAGTATTCCCGCCAGCTGGTCAGGGCGGTGAATTACCACTCCGTGGCCACTGTCGAGTTCCTTGTCGATGGGGAGGCAACCCCCTACCTGATCGAGGTCAACACCCGGCTCCAGGTGGAGCACGGAATAACGGAATGCCGGTACGGCATCGACCTGGTCGAAGAACAGATCGCCGTCGCCTTCGGGGCGCGCCTCCGTTTTTCCGATACGGAAACCGTACCGTTCCTCCATGCCATGCAGGTGCGGATCAACTGCGAAAACCCCCAGAAGAATTTCGAGCCCAATTCGGGCGTGCTCGCGCGGTATGTCTCTCCGGGAGGGCAGGGGGTCCGGCTCGATTCCTGTGTTACGGAAGGTTACGAATTTCCGTCAAATTACGATTCAGCGGCAGCCCTCCTGATCACCTACGGCAACAACTGGATCAAGTGCGTCAAGCTGATGCAGCGCGCCCTTCGCGAATACATGATCAGCGGCGTCAAGACCACCATCCCGTTCCACCGCCAGATAATCAAGCACCCGGTATTCGTTTCCGGCAATTACGACACCCGCTTCATCGAGAAACATCCGGAACTGATGCAGTACTCGGATATCGAGCCCGAAGCGCTCCGGTTGTCGCGGCTGGTGGCGGAAATTTCCGCCCGGGGGTATAACCCGTTCGTGGAACTTGGCGATTACCGGGGCAGGGAAGACAAGCGGCTCGGCCGCGTTGAAATTGTCCAGCCGAAAATGGAGACCGACGACCGATCACAGATATACCCCCGGGGAGACCGGGACGCGCTGCTCGATTTTGTCCGCCGGACCCGCCGGGAAGGATATGTCCATTATACGGACACCACCACCCGGGACATCACCCAGTCGAACAGCGGAAACCGGTTCCGGCTTGCCGAGGACCGGGTGATCGGGCCGTACCTGGACCGCTCCGGGTTTTTCTCCATCGAAAACGGCGGCGGAGCCCACTTTCACGTGGCGATGCTGGCTAATATGACCTATCCGTTCACCGAGGCCGCCGAGTGGAATGCCTTTGCGCCGGATTCGCTCAAGCAGATCCTGATTCGGTCAACCAACGTCCTCGGCTACAAGCCCCAGCCCAAATCGCTCATGCGCCGGACCGGCGAGATGATCTGCGCCCATTATGACGTGATCCGGTGTTTCGACTTCCTGAACCACATCGAAAACATGCAGCCGTTCGCGGAAATTGTCCTCGATTCCAAAACGAATATTTTCGAGCCGGCCATCTCCCTCTCTTATGCCGCGGGATTTGACGTGGCCCATTACCTGGGTGTCACCGAAGAGATCCTCCGGATGAGCGCAGCGGTGGCCGGGGTGACCGAGGAACACGCCTCCCGCATGATCATCCTCGGCCTCAAGGATATGGCCGGGGTATGCCCGCCCCGATTCATGCGGGAGCTGGTGAAGGTGATCGCCCACAAATACCCGGATTTGGTGATCCATTATCACCGCCATTATACGGACGGATTGTTTGTGCCGGCAGTGGGAGCGGCCGCGGAAGCGGGTGCCCATATCGTCGATACCGCCATCGGGGCCGCGGTTCGCTGGTACGGCCAGGGGGAAGTCCTTTCCACCGCTGCCTACATCGAAGATGAACTCGGCCTCAAATCGTTCCTGAATAAGGAGATGATCCGGAAATCCGGGTTTCTCCTCAAGCAGATCACGCCCTTTTACGACCGGTATTGTGCCCCATATTTCCGGGGGATCGACTACGACGTGGTGGAGCACGGCATGCCCGGGGGAGCGACCTCCTCTTCCCAGGAAGGGGCGCTCAAGCAGGGGTATATCCGGCTCCTTCCCTATATGCTCCGATTCCTGGCCGGCACCCGCAAGATCGTCCGGTACCACGACGTAACCCCCGGATCCCAGATCACCTGGAATACCGCTTTTCTTGCCGTTACCGGGGCTTACAAGCGGGGCGGGGAACGCTACGTGCGCCAATTCCTCGATGTCCTTTCCGCCGTGACCACGATTCCGGAGGCGGAATTGCCCGAGGATATCCGGACCGATCGACTCAAGCTCTACCGGGACAGCAACGATGCCTTCCGGGATCTTCTCCTGGGGCGCTACGGCCGGCTTCCCCTGGGATTTCCGCCGGACTGGGTCTACCAGAGCGCCTTCGGCACCGAGTACAAGAGCGCCCTCAAGCAGCGGACCAAGGCCTCGCCCCTCGATGTCCTGGAACCCGTCGTTATCGATTCCGAACGGGAGAAGCTGCAGGAGCGGATCCAGCGGATACCGACCGAAGAAGAACTGGTGCTCTACCTGAACCATCCCGGCGATGCGTTGAAAACATTCGAATTCCAGAAACAGTACGGCGATCCGAACCATCTGCCACTCGATGTCTGGTTCGAAGGGCTGGTTCCCCAGCAGGAAATGGAATTCAACGACAGCCAGGGAAAACCCCACAAGATGATGATCTTCGACATCTCCGCACCGCGACGGAGCGGGATTTCCATCATCCGTTACCTGCTCGATTCCGAAATCATCACCTACGAGGTGAAGGTAAAAGAGGCCGATGGAGTCATCGCCGCAAGTCTCGAAAAAGCCGATCCGAAAAATCCCTTCCACGTGGCATCGCCCAGCAACGGCGATCTATGGGTGATGTATGCCTCTCCGGGCCAGTTCGTCCGGAAAGGAGAGGAATTGTTCAATCTGTCGATCATGAAACAGGAAAAATCGGTTCACTCACCGGTGGACGGGGTGGTCAAGCGGGTGCTCAAAACCGCCAATTACACGGAAGACAAGCGGATGGTGCCGATAAAGGAAGGCGAACTGATCGTGGAACTGGCGCCGGTGCCGGATTTCTGCCTGTCATGCAGCCAGCCGCTGGCCAGCGATAACTTCAAATTCTGCCCGTTCTGCGGCGCCGGGGTGGGGCAGACGAAGAATTGAAAAATTTACCGATGATGCTTGAACCATGAAGGACATGAAGTTCCATGAAGAAAACATCAATAAATAACCCTTCATGTCCTTCCTTATCTTCATGGCCCTTCATGGTAGAATACGCCGCTGGATATCCTTTATAGTGGTTTATCCCCACTGCTTCAAGTCGACCGGGTAACCGGCGGCGGCCAGGCGGCAGAGAGATGCGGCAAAATCATGAATGCCGTTTCGTTTACCGGATGATCCGTCCACGGAGAACGCGTTGAACGGGCGGTCATGGAGAATTGCCCGGACCAGCCCGGTCAGGACCGCCTTGGGGCCGACTTCAAGGAATGTCCGGACGCCAGCCTCATGCATATGGACGACTTCGGCGTTGAAATCGACCGGGTTCAGCAGGTGTTCTCCCAGCAGGCGTCGTGCATCTTCCGGAGAATCGGGATAGGGGAGTGACGTCTTGTTTGAAAATACGGGGATTCGCGATGGAGTGAAGTCAACATCCTCAAGTTTTTCCCGGAACGGAACGGCGGCATCCTCGACCAGCCGGCTGTGAAAGGCGGCCGCTACCGGCAGGATCATGGCCCGGATCCGGTTTTCCTTGCATATTTCCTTCATCTTCTCGATTGCTCCGGTCGGACCGGACAACACCCCCTGATCCGGGCTGTTCCGGTTGGCCAGGATCACATCGAACCCATACTCCCGGATTAACTGATCAATCTGCTCCAGCGGGGCTTTTACCGCCAGCATGGTTCCCTTATCGTCTCCCCCGGCCGCAGCCATGAGCCGACCCCGCCAGACGGCGAGCGTTAGGAGGTCGACTTCCTTCAGGCACCCTCCGGCGCAAAGTGCGCACAATTCCCCGAAGCTGTGTCCGGCCGCGGCATCCGGGCGCACATGGAACCGGGAAAGGAGATTCATCATCGCGAGACTGATTGCGCCGATAGCCGGCTGGGCCACGTCCGTCTGCCGGAGCGCATTTTCCAAACGTTCAATACCGGCTTTATCGACCGGTGTCTCCGGGGGATAAATGAATGCGCGTAACGGTTTTTCCCGGTGAAACATCGATTCAGCACGAAGGAGCGCCGCCGCAACTTCCGGAAATGCACTATCCAGATCTTTCCCCATCTGGAGATACTGACTTCCCTGGCCCGGAAAAAGGAACGCCAGTTTTCCCGGCGGATTGTTCCGGCCAAAAAAGATATCGGCCGATTCCGCATCGGTTGCGCTTTCCGGTGAATCGATCACCTGGAGGGCGCGATTGATCCGTTCTTTCCGATTTTCATCGCCGGAACAAATCATCAGCAGCCGGCACGGCTCCCCGGCATCGAACTGCTCCCTTGATATCCGGGCATTCGCACGAAAATTAACGTCATCCGGAGCTTCTCCCTGGATGCGGATGAGTTCCGAAAGGTGTGCCCTTATTTCCCCAAACGCACCAGCGGAAAATGCAAAAATGTCCAAATTGATTTCCAGGGCCGGGGAGTTGCTGAGGTGGTGGTTCAATCTCTTTTTTCCTTTGCATCAGTATATATACGTGAAAGATTCGGCAGGACGTTTCCGGATAAATAACATGGAACTGCTGAGCGGGGCAAGCCGGGACGGCTGTTTTCAGTGCATTTTCCCACCCCTGCCCGTATGTTGCCCGGGGGAACCGGGTGGGTGATAAACAGGGATCGCGGAATCTTCCTGATGATCCACCACCGCTTTTTTCGGGTGCAGGCATTCCTTGTCAATTTCATAAGTTAGCTTCGATACTACAATAGCCCGGGAATGTATCATTTCCGGGCCACAGGAAAAAAAACGTATTTTTCCTTGCATTATGCGTCTTTGTTTAATAACTATACGTTCCAAACCAAAAGATTTTCAATTACATTTTATATATATTGTAATGTTAGTTATTTATCCTTCCTTCCGGTCTGTTTCCCACGGAATTAAATCCATTTTACAAGCCATCGACAGCGCCGCGAGATGTAACTTGTGGTGGTATCTACAAATCCGGTTTTCAGAAAAAAACCTTGATCTCCCCGTTAAGTTTCTGTAAAAAATGAGGTTGCCGGTCAGCCGGGTTTCAAAATCGTAAAAAATAAATAAATTTTAGGAATATACATACATGGGCGCTTCCTCTTTTCGAATGAATGCACGGGGCTTCACCCTGATTGAACTGATGGTGGTCATTGTCATTTTAAGTATTCTCGCAGTGTACATGGTCCCCAAGATCATGGGGCGACCGGAGCAGGCCAAACAGTTGAAAGCCAAGGTGGACATCCAGGCACTGGAAACCGCTCTGAAACTTTACAAACTCGACACCGGCGATTACCCCACGACCCAGCAGGGATTAAATGCCCTGATCAATCCGCCGGAATCCGGCAGTGCAAAAAACTGGCGGGAGGGGGGGTATATTGAAAAAGGAAAAATCGCCAAGGACCCGTGGGGAAATGATTATGTGTACCTCAGTCCGGGAACCAATGGTGATTTCGATATCATTTCCTACGGTTCGGATGGAGAACCCGGTGGTGACGACAAGAATGCCGACATCAAGAGCTGGGAACTCGAATAAACCGATATACCGATATACAGGACACGTACCCGATTAATCCCTCAACCCGTTTTTCCGCACCGCACCACACACTGAGATGCCGCATCCGGGACCCGCGGGCCTTCACGCTCATCGAGCTTATCGTCGTCATCAGCCTGATTGGAACCATGCTGTTTTTTGCCGTTCCCCGGCTGGAACGATCGCTTTTCGCCGGTGACTCGAAAAAGGTTTCCCGCTGGATCCTCGTCAATGCTGGTTCATTGAGGGATAAGGCCGTCCAGACACAAAAGCGCTACATTCTCAACGTGGACATGGATTCCGACAGATTCTGGATCAGCGATGAGGCCATGGTCGAAGAAGATCTGCCCGGGGCTCGGGAGGGCGGTTTCGAATTACCGGACGGACAAAAGATCATCGATGTGATCTATCCCGGAGAAAAACGGATTTCGAGTGGTACGGCCGGGATCGTCTTCTATCCGAAAGGCTATTCCGACCGGGCGATTATCCATGTACAGGACAATGCGGGCAATCGGCGATCCTATTGTATCGAGCCGTTTCTCCCCAAAGTAAAAATCCGGGACAGCTATGTTGAATTCAAAAGCTGAGAATCGGACAGGAGTGGATGCCGGCCATGGCTTTACCCTGCTCGAGGTGCTGGTTGCGCTTTCCATAATCGCCATCGTCATGGTCAGCGTTATGCGCCTTCAGGGCCAGTCGATCTTCCTGAATGAAACGACCCGGTTTTATTCTATCGCCCCATTTCTGGCCCAAGCCAAGATGGCTGATGTGCGATATGATCCGTCCGCATTCATCGGCGGGGGATCCGGGGAATTCGAGGACGATTTTCCCGGATATAAATGGGCGGTAGAGATTGAGGAAAAAGAAATCGGTCTGGAGGGAAAATCCGTCATGGGGCTCGATGCCGTCACGGTGACCGTGACGCGGGAATCGAGCGGACTCAAATATGCCCTGACCGATTTTTTCCAAACCGGAGATTCAACCTGATGTTGAAAGCGGCCGGACGAAACGCGGGGTTTACCCTGTTTGAAATACTGATCGCCATCTCCATTTTTGCCGTCCTGGCCACCATGGTATACAGCTCCCTTAACGCGGTGGTCTCCAAGAACGATGCCATTAAAGGGGGGGTGGAGGTCTTCGCGATGGGCAAAAATTGTCTGAACCGGATCTCCCGGGACCTGATCGGCGCTTACGTCACCCGGTACCCGGAATATGAGCCCCCGGGGTTTGACAACCCCGCGGACCCCTACCGGTTCCAGGGTGAGGAAGAATATATTGGATCGGGCAGTTTTCCCCGGCTCCGTTTTGCATCAACCGCCCATCTGCCGATGGGGTCGGCCCCGGTTGTCGCCGGCCTTGCCGAAATCCGTTACTACGTGATCAAAAGCGAGGAAGTCGATGATCAATATATCCTTAAACGGGCCGATACCCCGTTCCCATACGATACCGATCCGGACTGGGAGCCGGGAGATGCCGACGACCCGGTTTTGTGCGAGGGGATTGAAGAACTGACCTTCACTTATTATGACGATGAGGGCAATTCCCAGACCACCTGGGACTCCGATGCGGATTTCCATAAATATGCCACACCCCGGGCCGTATCGGTGGAGATGACCGTCGGGACGAAAAACGGCGCTCACCGGTTTTTCACCCGGATCGATCTTCCTGTTTATCGCGAAAGGCTCGACAATGTTCAGGAATAACCGTGGGATCGCGTTAATTATCACGCTGACGATCATTACGGTTATCCTCGCCATAACGTTTGAACTGAACCGGCAGATGCGGGCTTCGGTGACGGATGCCGCGGCCACCCGGGACTATATGACCCTGTCGCACATGGTCGGTTCCGGTGTGGAGATTGCCAACGCCATACTGGTGAAAGACAAGAACGAAACCGAGATCGATTCGATCCAGGAAGAATGGGCCGATACGCGGGTTGTGGACGAATACCTCGCCCAGGTGCCGTTTGAAAAAGGAAAAATTTCCCTGGAGATCACCGATGAACGGAGCCGGATTCAGATCAATGCCCTCGTAAACTATCCGGAGGGACGGGATTTCAATCCGCCGCAGCAGGAATTATGGAAACGGTTTTTCGCCCTGTTGCTCACACAGCAGGAACTTGCGGATGATTCCCTTTTTTCCGAACCGCTGGTACCGGACATGATCATCAATCCGGTAAAGGATTGGCTCGACTGGAATGACGACGATGCGATTACCGGCCTTACCGGCGCGGAAAACGCTTACTACCAGGATCTGGACCCGCCTTACAGCTGCCGGAATGGCCCGTTCAAGGACATTTCCGAACTGCTGCGGGTCAAAAATATCACGCCGGAACTGTTTTCCAGTTTCGAGGAGAATGTCCCGGGTATTTCAAATTACATAACGGTTTACGGGATGACTCCCCTGGAGGGCGATCAACACCGATTTACCTATGACGGAAAGATCAACATCAACACTGCCGAAGCACCGGTGATCGCGGCCCTGCTGCCACTCGGCGAGGAGTTTCTTGCCGAGGAGATCGTTGCCTACCGGGATGAAAAGACGAACGACGAATACCTTCATGACCTGACCGGCGCCAACTGGTACAAGGAGGCCCCCGGGGCCGGCGATGTGGAAATCAAGTCCGAACTGGTCACCACGTCAAGTGATCTGTTTCGGATCGTCTGCCGGGCCGAACTGGAGGAAACCGCCATGACCGCCACTGTAACCGTCATGCGGGAAAAAGAGGAAGAAACCGGTAAATGGCGATGCCGGGTGTTGAATTGGAAGTACGAATAGTATATATAAAACAATCCGAAACATATCTAATTTTAGTTGATAACTCATGAGCAGTAAAATACTCACACTTGATATTCGAGACGATCACGTCGCAGCCCTCCTGATTGCGACCGGACTCAAGGGGAACTTCATCGAGGCCGCGGCGCACGTTCTGCTCGCCGGGGCACCCCCTGAAACCGACAACCGGTTGCACTGGGCAATCGGGCAGATCCGGGAACGGATGGACACAACCGGGACCGTCTGTTTCTTGTCGATTCCGCCCACCGCGGTCACCTACAGGAACCTGCAGGTCCCGTTCAAGGACCGGAAAAAAATTCTGCAGGTCCTCCCGTTTGAACTTGAACCGATGCTCCCGTATGCCATCGACACGCTGACGTTTGATTTTCAGATCGTGAACAAATCGGAGCAGACCGACCTGATCGTCGCGGCGGTGGAGAACGAGAAGCTCCAAACGATCCTTGAAATGCTGAACGGATATGATATCAGCCCCCGGTACGTCACGGCCGGAGGGATTGCGGAAGCGCTTTGTCTGGCCGACCTGGCGGTTAATTCTTCGGGCAATTTCCTGTTTATCAGCCTGGAGAACCGTTCGGCAACGGCATGCGCGGTCTGCTCGGGAAAAATTCACATGATCCGTACACTCCTGCTCACCGGTGCGGATAGCGCGCAACGGATCCGGCGGTTGACCTCCGGAATCCATGAATTAATGGCCGCCTTCGAGACGCTTTATGATTTCGATTTCCGGCCGGAAGGGGTCACGCTCACCGGTCATGCCGCCGGCGAACCCGATTTTGTCGCCGCGCTCTCGACCGCGCTTGAACTCGATATCACAGCGGCGAATCTTCTCGACGACACGAACCTGAAACTAACCCCCGCACCCGGTGTCGACGTTGAAACGGGCCTGTTTAATGGTGCGCTTGGCCTCGCCGGCATCGAGATCGGGAGGATCGCCCCGTTCAATTTCAGTCGGGAGCATTATGTACTCCAGAAATACTTGATGGAGAACAAGAACGATATCATCACCACGGCAATGCTTGCCGCGTTCGTGTTTGTCCTCCTGATGTTCAACGTGGTCGTGCAGGCCCATTTTCTCCAGAACCAGGTGCAGCAGTTGAACCAGACGATTGCGGGTATTTTTCAATCCACGTTTCCAGGAGATGAAAAAATCGTCGATCCTGTCCAGCAGATGCGGGTCCGTCTGCAGCAGATCAAGGAAAAAGGCGCATTTTCGGCGGATGCCGGCAAAGGCGCTCTCAATATCGAACTCATGAAAGATATCAGCAATCTGATCCCGGCCCAAACGGACATGGTGATCACCCGTTTTGTCCGGGGGGACGACAATGTGCTGCTGTCCGGGACGACCGATACGTTCAACGCGGTCGACGATATCAAGATACGGCTTGAAAAATCGTCTTATTTCAACCGGATCACCATCAGTTCCGCCAATATGGACAAGACCATCAACCGGGTGCGCTTCCAGATAAAAGCGGACTTGGGAAGTTCATAGGGGAGGGCGATGCAATCTTCAATCCGAATTCAATTATCCGGGATACCTGTATGATGAACATCACCATTAACCGACGGGAACGGCTGATCCTCATCGGCGCCGCCGTTTTTATCATCCTGTTTCTTCTTTTCCAGCTGATCGTCGCCCCGGTTTTCCAGAAGCGAGATGACCTGGATCATAAGCTGGCATCCAAACGGCAGGTTGTCGAAGAGATGCTCACATTGCGATCCGAGTTTCTTTCCCTGCAGCAGAAATCCGAGATTTCAGAAAAGCAGTATGCACGGCGACCGGCCGGGTTTACCCTGTTTTCCTTTCTCGACCAGCTTGCCGGCACCAGTGGGGTGAAGGAGAACATCACCTACATGAAGCCGAATTCCACGGTCGATAACGTCTCCGGGCTGAAAATGTCCTACGTGGAATTGAAACTCCAGGATATCACCCTCGAGGACCTGACCTCCTACCTGTTTCATGTGGAAACGTCCGAGAACATGGTCCGGGTCCGGCGACTCTCCATCACCAAGGAGGGGGAATCCGAAGGACTCATATCTGTGGTGATGCAGGTGGAAACCGTTGAAACGTAACAACGTAATGCGTCCGCCGCCGATCGCGTCGGAATTTTTCAGGATAAATTGAATATGAATAATGCCAGAAAATGGACTCTGCTGACGACCTATGTCGTCGCGATAGTCGTTGTTTTTCTGTACCTGCTTTTCCCATCGGAGACGGTGAAAACCTACATCGGATACCGGATGAGCGGGATATCGCCGGAGGTGGGGTTCGATATCGACCAGGTTCGGCTGGGAATACCGCCGGGTCTCTCACTTCAGGATCTTGATCTCCACTACCAGGGGAAATCCGCTGTCCGGTTCGACCGCATGGAACTGGTTCCCGCATACCTGTCCCTTTTCACTTCGGATCCCACCGTCAAGTTTACCGGCCTGCTGGCGGGTGGAGGAATAAAGGGGTGGACGGGTATATCGGAAAGCGGCCCCATGCACGCGCAACTGATACTCGACGCGGTCCAGCTCGATCAGCTGCCGGTCCTGCGGACATTTCTGCCGATCGCAATCGGGGGAGCGGCTTCCGGGGAACTTCACTACGATGCGAAAGGGGTAAGTCAGGCCACCTTAAAAATCGCGGATTGCAGGATTGCCATTGATCCGCCAATGATGGGCATTAAGGAATTGACATTTACGCGCATGGAAGCCGATGCGGAAATGAACGGACAGGAGATCGGCATCAAGCGGGTTGAATTTAACGGTCCCCAGGGTTCCGGCACGGGGAGCGGCACCCTGCTGCTCCGTCAGCCGATGGAAACCAGCCGGATCAATCTGACCGGAACGATCAAGCCCCACCCATCAATGATTCAATCGGTCGGAGCGCTCCTGCCCAAACAGTACCTGAAAGACGGGGGCATTCCCGTGCAGATCACCGGCACATTGAAACAGCCGAATTTTTCGATCCGGTAATGCCGAAACTTATTGGTCGGACCGGTTGTCGACACAATCGGGTTGACAGCAACCGATTGCATGGCCTACACGTATGTGGGCGATTTCCCAGCGATCCTTGAGAAAAGACTGATGATAAAAAAAAGCTTCACCATCCTAAACCTCATACTGATCACCGCGGCGGTTTTCCTCGGTGTCAAAATTTTTTACGGGTTCGTCACGGCGGAACTCAACGCCGAGATTGTTTCCGCCAACCCTCTGGAAAGCAGACAGAGCAGCGGTTCACCCGACCCGGCCACCGGATCCGGCAAAACGCCGCAACCCCGGTATGCCGCCTATAAACCGGTTGTTGAACGCGATCTGTTTAAAACCGGCGCGGGAAAACCCCGCGCGG